>Ga0256842_1001539_pt1 | contig 18236 bp, 18 predicted proteins | sample 4559240metaG_FD_185973 | JGI IMG/M metagenome (GOLD analysis project Ga0256842, IMG submission 185973) | Hydrothermal vent microbial communities from Guaymas Basin, Mexico - 4559-240 | ecosystem: Environmental > Aquatic > Marine > Hydrothermal vents | place: Mexico: Guaymas Basin | collected...
GCAGTAATTCTTTTTTGAAAGGCTAATTTTAATAATCTATCTTCTCCATACTTATTGAGAAAATATAAAACACTTTTATAAAAAATCTCTCTTTTATTATCATTTTTATATTTGCCACTTTTTATATCGTTTTCTATCTTTTTTGCAATTCCGATATAACCATATCTTGCTAAAAAACTCATAACTTTACTAAATTTAGTCGATTTTAGTTTGACTTCGAATAGCCTTAAATCTCCCTTTTTATGGTCTTTAGAACGCTTTTTGTAATATTTGATAATTATTTTATCTTGTACTTTGAACTCTATTTTGTTTTTAATTAAATCTATTTTATTTCTGTATGTCGTCCAAACTTCTACAATTGCGTACTCAATATCTTTTTGAGTCAAATAGGGATTTGTTATAGTTGAAGCCAACTCTTTTATTAAATCAACCTTGGAATATTCTTTATATTTATCCAAATCCTTAAAAAGTATCTCTGATATATAGTTTTTAACTAATCTTAATTGAAATGCTTTATTAAATATCTCTTTTTCTTTTTTCTGATTTAAATTGTCAGGATAAAAAAATTTGGTAATGACCTCTTTTATCTTTTTAAATATCATCTTCTTTGCTTTTTCTTTTCAACTCTTTGATTAACTCTTCTGTCTTTCTTTTAGTTCGTCTTTTCCCATAGATTCGAGCTGTACAACTTGTTATAATGGAGATAAAATCTTGAATTATATCTTTTTCATCTGTATCAACACTGTTGACAACTTCAATTCTTCTACCTAGCTTATTTAAGAGAGTTTCTAAATAATTAAAACCAACCCGAGTTAATCTATCTTTATGTTCTACTAAAAGTATTGTAAAATCTTGGTCATCAAGTATCTTTTGTAACTTTTTTCTGTTATCATTAAAACCTGAACCAATTTCTGTATATACTTTATGAACCTTGTAACCTCTAGCATTTGCAAAATTTATCAACCTATCTTTTTGTGTTTCAAGGTTGTTTTTTCTAGTTGCTGTTGATACTCTGCAATAAATTATGACTTTTTCTTCTTTTTTATCTTCTCTTATATTCATAAGCCTATTATAAGTTTCACGAGTCACATAATTTAATTTATTGACTTTTACGAATTCTATTTTACCTTCTTTGTTCCAAGTATACAAAGTATTACGATGAATGCCTAAATCTCGTGCTAATATTGATATTTTTATCATAAAAAACCTATTTTTTTGTTAGAATATGTGAAATTATACTGTTTTTTTATTATATACAGATTAAATTAGGCGTATATTTATAGCTTTAGCTCTTAAATATTATTGTTTTTTGCTACTATTGAGATAAATATTTAAGACTAAAAAATTTACAACCTCTTTAAAAGTTTTAGCATCTCTTAAATTATTATTTGCAATACAATCTTTAAAAATAATAGTCTCAAAATAACTTAAGATAATTTCTCGTTTATATATAGGCTCTTTTAATACTTCAAAAAATGAGCCAAATCTCATTATCTCATCTACTATTTTTAAAGCTTCCACTTTTCTATCAATTAAATCAAATCTACTTACAATTCCTTTAATATTGAGTATTTCAGAAAATGATGGAGTTGTTACCATATCTTGAATATATCGACCACTTAAAAGTGTTGCATATTCACCATCAAGTAGAGAAGAGTTAGAACCTGTAATAAAAATCTTTTTTACTATCTCATTATCATATATAGATTTTACAAATTTTTCCCAATCTTTTACATTTTGAACTTCATCTAAAAAAAGATATTTAACCTTAGTTCCAGTAATTTTTTCCGACATTTCCAATATTTTATAAAGATGTTTACTATTACTATATAATTCAGAAAAATAGGGGTCATCAAGATTTAAATAAAGAATAGATTTTTTATCCACCTCTTTTAAAAGATGATTAATAATAAGTTTAAATAGTGTTGTTTTTCCTGAACGCCTAATCCCTTTTAATATATGATTTTTTCCAATGTAAATTATGAATAAGTAGAGCTTCTTCCAATTATAATTCCTAAAAATAGATATTTTTACTAATTATACTTAGTATAATATCTATTTTCAATTAATTTTTAATATTTATTTAAACACCGACCCCAATATACCCTTAATTGATGCTTGTATATCAGCAGGATAAACAATAAACTTAGCATTAGGTGATTTTGACATACTCTCTAAAGTATTAATATATCTATCTCCAAGTAAAAACATAGCAGGTAGTTCTTTTCCTTGTACTGCATCACTTATCATCTCAATAGCACTTGCACTTGCATTTGCTAAAGCTATTTGAGCTTCTGCTTCTAATTTTGAGGCTTCTAGTTTTCCTCTAGCCTCTAATATTGCTGCGTTCTTATTTCCCTCTGCTGTAGTCTCAATAGCTCTTCTTTCTCTTTCAGCTGCAGCCTGTCTCTCCATAGAGTCTTGCATAGAACCACTTGGATTTATATCTTGGATTTCAACAGATTTCACTGTAACTCCCCAATCTGCAACATCATCTATAATATTATCTTTTAGCTTTGCTTTTATCATCTCTCTATTTGATAATGCCTCATCTAATTTCATCTCTCCAATAATAGAACGAAGAGTTGTCATAATTAGATTTGAAATTGCTAGTTTAAAATCTTCTACTCCATATAGAGCATCTTTTGGATTAGTGACTCTAACAAAAGCTATAGCATTGGTTCTAATTACTGCATTATCTTTAGTAATAACCTCTTGTTGAGGAATATCCATAATAATATCTCTAGTTGATATTTTCGCTCTAACACTATCTACAAAAGGTACAATTACATTTAACCCTGGTTGAAGTGTTCTATTAAATTTACCAAGTTTTTGAATAATCCACTCTTCACCTTGTGGAACAATTTTAATTCCTTTATAGAGTGTAATAATAATCCCCATAATAAATACAACTAATATATTAAATCCTACCATATTAAATCCTTTATTTTATATTTTTTCAACTTCAATAAGTTGACCTTTTACATTTACAATCTTAACATTTGCCAAAAGTGGAATATCCTCTTTTGCTGTAGCGTGCCATATAGTATTACCCAATATTGGTGTATTAAATTTTACTTTTCCTCGTCCATTAGCATCAATTGGTTCTTCTACCACACCTTTTATTCCTATGGCGTAATTTGATTGCCCACTACTATCACTTTTATGATTTCTAAAATATTTAAAAAGTATTATTATAGCTATTACACTAACTATAGACCATACTAAAAGCTCTATATTTAAAGATAGCAGTAAGATTATATCAGCAATACCTACAACTATTGCCCCAATAGCTAAACCTAACATAAGAAAAGTACCAGTAAAAATCTCTGCAATAAGTAGTATTAATCCAAAAATAATCCAATGCCACCAAAACAGTTCATTAGTTAAAAATTCTAACATTTTTACTCCTAAAGTAAATAGAATTGGTTAAATAATATTATAGTGTTTTTTTATATATAAAATCAATAGAAAAGATAAAAATTAATTTAAATTAAATAAATCTGATAATTTTTTTATAAAATTATCCAATTATTTAAGCAAAAGAGAGAAGATACGATGTTATACTTGATAAATTTTTTATTTAAAAGGGACTTAAATTATGAAGAAAGCTACTTATTTACTTACTACTGTAACTATTTCACTGTTCTTAACAAATTGTGGAGGTGGAGGTAGTAGCAGTACTACAACAAATAACAATATAGATAATGATACAATAATTGAAAATCAACAAGATACAGCAACCAATAATATACCTAATATAAATACAAAATTTACAAGGGTTGGGGAAACAGTTATAGATAATAAAAGAGGATTAATTTGGCAAGATAATAATGAGGTTACATTTATATTTAAAAGTTGGCAAAGTGAAGATAATTACTATAGCTGTTTTAAAGATACTACTTCTGTAAAATGCCTTGATACAAGTGGAGATACAGCTGATACATATTGTAAAAATTTAGTATTAGATGGATATACAAATTGGAGATTACCAACAAGAGATGAACTTTTAACAATTGTTGATAAAGATAACTATCCAACAATAGATAAAACCTTTAAAAATAATCAAGCTAGTTTTTATTGGTCTTCAACTCCTGATAATCTTATTGTTAACTATGCTTTAGGTGTTTTTTTTAATGTGGGAAATGGTGGAAGTTATAATAAAAGTGATTTGGGAAATATTAGATGTGTAACTAAAAAATAGGCTAACAAAAGATATAAGCAATCTTTAGATATAATCGCAAAATTTTTTAAACCCTATAAGGAAACACAATGGAACATTTGAATGTATATTATGATAAAGATTGTAATTTAGATATTATTAAATCTAAAACAGTAGCTATGATTGGTTTTGGTAGCCAAGGACATGCACACGCAGAAAATTTAAGAGATAGTGGTGTAAGCGTAGTTATTGGACTAAGAAAAGGTGGAAGCTCTTGGGCAAAAGCTGAAGCTAAAGGTTTTGAGGTTTTAACTGTAGAAGAGGCATCTGCTAAAGGTGATATTGTTATGATACTTCTTCCAGATGAAAACCAAAAAGAGATTTATGATGCACAAATTGCTCCAAATCTTAAAGAGGGTGCTACCATTGCATTTGGTCATGGGTTCTCTATTCATTATGGAAGAATTATTCCATCAAGTGATATTAATGTAATGATGGTAGCTCCAAAAGCACCAGGTCATACAGTTAGAAGTGAATTTGTAAGAGGTGGTGGAATTCCTGATTTAGTAGCAGTTGATGCAGACCCAAGTGGAGAGACTCTTGAACTTGCTAAATCTTACGCATCAGCTATTGGTGGTGGAAGAACAGGAATTATTGAGACTACATTTAAAGATGAGACTGAAACTGACCTTTTTGGTGAACAAGCAGTTCTTTGTGGTGGTATTACAGCACTTATTCAAGCAGGGTTTGAAACATTAACAGAGGCTGGTTATCCAGCAGAAATGGCATATTTTGAGTGTCTTCATGAGACAAAACTTATTGTTGACCTTATTTTTGAAGGTGGAATTGCAGATATGAGATACTCTATTTCAAATACAGCTGAATATGGTGATATGATTAGTGGGCCTAGAGTAATTAATGAAGAGTCTAAAAAGGCTATGAGAGAAGTTCTTAAAGAGATACAAAATGGTAAATTTGCAAAAGATTTTGTATTAGAAGGACAGGCAGGTTACCCTAGAATGAATGCAGAAAGAAGAAACCTAAAAAATACAGAGCTTGAAAAAACAGGTGAAAGACTTAGAGCGATGATGCCTTGGATTAAAGCTAATAAAATAGTTGACCAAGAGACAAACTAATTTTTATATAAAAGTCAATAGTTAATATTGACTTTTTAATATCTCCCTTAGAATATGTAACACTTTCTACTTTTTTTATAAATTTCTTTTTTATTTCACTTAATAATACAATATACAATATATAATATATAATATATAATATATAATATATAATATATAATATACAATTAAATTTAATAAGGACAAAAATGAAAAAAGAAGTTTTAATTTTATTAAGTACAACTTTACTCTCTAATCTTTATGCAGGTTTTGATTTTGGAGGTAATAATGAAGGTTGCGAGGGTGGAAGTGGAAATTTTCAACAACAAATAGATGATTATAACAAGGATTATGAAAAGGCTATAACCGTAGGAACAATTCCTAAAGGGTTAAAAGATATTTATATATCACTAAAAAGTGATAAAGATGTTGATATAAGATTATATGATGTTAATGGTAAAAAAATTGTTCATTGGCCTTATGGAATATTAAATGATAAAGATAAAGATTCCACCACTTACAATGGTGTAACTGTAGAATATAGTGGATATAATGGAGATGGTACAGGTTTAGGACATGAGTATATTAAAATAACTGGTAGTACCCAAAATGATTTTATTATGAAAGCATTTGGTTATAAAGCAGGATATGCAAAAGTTGATTATTCTTGGAAAGGAAAAGAAAATTGTAGTGATAATACTACCCCTAGTGTATCAGGAAGTGGAGATTTTGAACAAAAAATTATTAGTAAAGGTATTGTGACTGTTGGAGATATTCCACCAAAAGTTAATAATCTTTATATAACTCTTAAAGCAAATAATGACTTAGATATTCAACTCTATGATAAAGATAATGGTACAGCTATTGTAAAATGGTCAAATATTCCAAAAGATTCAGGTATTCTTTTTGGTGATAAAAAACAATCTACCGATTATAAAGGAATGAAAATAGAGTGGTCTGGATATAATGGAGATGGTACAGGTAAAGGACATGAATATATTAAAATTACAGGTGAGACTACATGTAATTTAACTATGAAAGCTTATGGATATGAAGCTGGATATGCTAAAGTTCATTATGAGTGGGGAAAAGAGAATACAATAGAACCAACACCAACTATAGGTACAACAGAACAAAGTATTATAGATAGACATAACTACTATAGAAATTTAGATTTTACTGATAGTAGTTTAAGTTGGGATACAACTTTAGCTACCCACGCACAACAATGGGCAGACTATTTAGCTACAAACTATACACAAGCAAATGCCAATAGTGGAACTTCTCCCCATGCGTCACAATTTAATAGTACAACTCATGGATTACCTTATAAAGGAGAAGGCGAAAATATAGCATGGGCTAGTTCAAATTTAAATTATATTCTTGATAATCCAGTAGATATTACAAAGGAGGGAAGTGCTAGTTATATTAATGGTAAATTTGGTGCTGTAGATATGTGGGCTAATGAAAAAGCCTATTATGATTATGCTAGTAATTCAGGAAATGGTCATGTAGTAGGACACTATACACAACTTGTTTGGCAAAAAAGTACAAAAGTTGGTTGTGGACAAGCTATATCTAAAACTGATTATCCAGGTAGTCATATAGTTTGTAGATACTCTCCTGCTGGAAATATGGGTAGTGAAAAGCCATACTGTACAAATTATAGTGTCGGAAAATATTATAATAATGCAACTTTAAGTTTTACATCAGATATTATTAATAGTAAAACCTTTGCTAGTACAAAATTAATAGAAGATAGGGTAAACTGTACAATAACAGAAGAGAGTACAAAAACATTAGAGTTTAATAGTGATGGTTCTGGAACTTTCCACTCTTGGGATTTCTTTAATAATGGTGGATATGTAGTTGATTTTGTATTTACAAGCGTAATTGAAGATGGTATATTAAAAATGAGTGGAACAGTTGGAGGAAAATCGTCTATAATGAACCTTAAATTAATAGGTGAAGATACAACTTACTACTATGCAGAAGCTGAATGGTCTTTAGATAAAGATAATTCAGGGTATTACAGAAGAGCTATTCTTAAATTAGCTAAATAGAATGTCATCATCGCCATTTATGGCGATGGTTCTATCTATAAAAATGTACCATTTTAAACTTATCACCCATAATAGTTGGAGCAATAAGGGTTTTTATCTTATCTGCCTCTCTTAAATATCTATCTTGTGTAGTCTGTTTAGCAAACTGCTCTAATATATCTATAAGTCCAAATCTAATTAAGGCTCTAGCTTGTGTCTCATAACTATCTAATTTAAACCCTGCATCTATAAAGCTATCTATTACATGCCCAAAGTTAACATCATAGGTTATATCTGCACTCTGATACACCTCTTCTAACTTTAACTCCTCATCAAATAGTGGAAAGGTCTCATGTTTTTTATATACTCTTATGGAGAAATCATTTCTAACCAACCTCTCACCATAATCAAAGCTAACAAAGTCACAACTCTTAACCCCTTTAGCCATATCTGAAGCAAACTCTTCATAACCTACAGCCACTTCACCTTTTATCTGTCTATGTTTTGATGCAAACTCCAATAACTCTCTATCTGCTCTCTCCCATTTAATATTATGCTCTTCCACAAAAGCACTCTCTTTATCTTTTATAAGCTCACAAGGAAAGGCATCAAATATCTCATTTGCTACAAAAAAAGCATAATCTACCTCTACATCAGATATATCATTAAAGTGCGTAATATTAATATCATCTCCAAATCTCTCCTTTATATATCTTAGTTGCTCTTTTTGTACCTCTTTTTGTCTCTCTACAATTCCAAATTTAAGAGTTTTAATTAAACTAGGCTCTAATGTGTATAACCATTGAATTATATCACAAAGCAAGTACCCCTTATGAGCTCCAATCTCTATAAGCCACCCATCTTTTTTAAAACTATCCTTTTCCATTAATTTATAAAAATAGTTACCAATACTTGCTCCGAAAAATGAGCTTGTACTTACTGCCGTATAAAAATCTCCCTGTTTTCCTATGGCTTTAAAGTTTTTATAGTAGCCATTTTCTCCATAGAGCCACTCATTCATATATTTGCTAAATTTCATCTGTTTCCTTTTGCTTATAAAATATTATATCGAATTTTAGCAATAATAGATATATTTTTATTTAAGAGTTATGCTATAGTACGATTGTAAAACTTATATAGGAATTTGGGAATATAGAGTTTATTTATATTTTAGGAAAATATTTTAATGAAATTAAAAAACAGAATAAAATCAATAGCAATCGGTTCATTTGATGGGGTTCATTTGGCTCATCAAACTCTTATAAAACAGGTTGAGGCTGTAGTTATTATAGAAAAAAATCAAGCTACTATAACTCATGGATATAAACGAGTTGAGTTTATTAATAAGCCATGTTTCTTTTATCATTTTGAGATAGTTAAATCTCTTTTAGCCAAAGATTTTATAGATAGATTAAAACAAGATTTTCCAAGATTAGAAAAGATTGTTGTCGGTTATGATTTTGCTTTTGGATATAAAAAAAAGGGAGATGTAGCTATGCTTAGAGAACTTTTTGAAAAAGAGGTTGTAGTAGTTAGTGAGCTAAAATATAAAGATATATCTATTCACTCTTGTACTATTAGAGAGGCTATATTAGAGGGAAATATATCTTTAGCTAATAGCCTGTTAAATCGCAATTATAAAATTTGTGGAAAAGTTATAAAAGGGCAAGGTTTAGGTAAAAAAGAGTTAGTTCCTACTATTAATTTAACTGTTCAAAACTATATTTTACCTAAAGAGGGTGTTTATGCTACAAAAACCCTTATAGATAACTCTTGGTTAGATAGTATAAGTTTTTTAGGTCATAGAGTAACAACTGATGGCTCTTTTGCTATAGAGACTCATATTTTAAATAGAGATATAGATAAAGTATTAGAAGATATTGAGATAGAGTTTATAGATTTTATCCGTTCTAATAGAAAATTTAGTAGTTTAAATGAGCTAAAAAAACAGATAAATATAGATATTAAAAACTCTATTAAAAAATTAAACTATTTTAAAAAAGGTACTTCCACTTCCTGAAAAATACCACCCCTTTTTTTCCTCTTTTTTAAGCTCTGGATATACTATAAGAGAGGCTTTATATAAATCATTAACTATTATTGCATCTTTTTCTTTTAAAATATCTTTGGAGTTTAATTTTTCCCAACCTTTAAAAGATAATATATCTATTTTATTAAGTAGATGCTTTTTAAATGTTTTATATACTAGGGCTGTATTGCAGTGAATATTTGGGGTATATAGCTCTATATTAAGAGGTTCTTCTTTAAACTCCTCTACTACTTCACCAAAACCACTAACATTAGCAGAGTTATAATTATATATAAAAAAAGGAATATCAGCCCCTACTGTTGAGCCAATTTTGGCTAATGTTGGAGTATCTATATTTAGATTACAGACTCTATTTAAAAGTCTTAAAAAGGTAGCTGCGTCACTACTTCCTCCACCAAGTCCTGCTCCACTTGGAATATTTTTTTTAACAATAACTTTATGGTTTTTAAAAAAATCTTCTATAGTTGAAGAGTTATTTAAATGTTTTTTAATTGCTAAATATGATTTATATATTGTATTCTCTTCTACTAAAACGCCCTCACAGCCATCTATTGTAAAACTATTACACTTTTGTGGAATAAAAGATATAGTATCATAAATAGTAGTTACCTTTACAAATCTTGATAGTAGTGTATGGTATCCGTTTTTATGTCCTGTTATTTTTAAAAAAATATTTATTTTTGCATAAGCTTTTTCTCTCATTTTACCTCATTTTTTATATAAACCACCAACCATTCCAACTATAAATATATTTTGCCAACATATCATACCCCTTTTCTGTAGGGTGGGAATGATTATTTAAAGAGACCTCTTCTCTCCACTCTTTATCATCAACTAATTTATTAAAAATAGATAGATAGTTTACTCCTAACATATTACAAACTGTAGCATAAGCCTCATCATAAGTTTTTATACGAGCATTATGTTTATCATTATCTATAGCAGGAGGACCTATCATTACAACATTATATTTTGCTTTTGCTCTGCCTAGTATTAATCTAATATTTTTCATACTATTTACCAATGAGACTTTTACTCTTTTTTTCTCAATAATAGTATCATTTAATCCAAAAGAGAATACTGCACAATTTATAGAAAATTTAGGTAATCTAGCTTCAGCTTCTCTCTCCCATCTTGCTAAAATATCAGCTGAAGTATCTCCCCTTATACCTAAATTGTAGTGGGTAATTTTCTGATTTCTATTTTGGTTCATGGCACTTAATCTTCCACTCCAACCTAAGAAATATGGGTCTCCCACTCCATTTACAAACGAGTCTCCAATATAACAAATTCTAATATCTTCCATATCTAAACTCTCCTTAACAACTATTATAACAAAATAATAGTTTAAATTAGGAGTATAGATATAGTTAGTTAAGATTTATAAAAGTAGGTTTTTCTCTAAAGTTTTTTGTAATTGGAATTTTAATTAACATTCCATTTTTTAGTTTAAAATCTTTTCCTATAATATTTTTATTTGCTTCATAGATATGATAATACTCTGTTTTAGCTCCATAATACTGCTCTGCAATTTGATAAATATTAATACCATTTTCAATTTTAGTTTCAATCCAAGCTCTATTTTTTTCTATATTTTCATCTAAAGGAATAAAGTCACTATTGCTCTTTTTTTCTATTTTTGGCTTTGTAATATTGTCTTCATCTCCTACAAATACAGCTTTATCTAAAAGAGAAATACTATTATTTGTCTCTTTTGGTTTTATTTTTACGATATTTGGTATTATTTTATCTTTTTGAATAATCTCTTTTTTAACTTTTACTTTAATCTCTTTTTTAACTTTTTTAGTGATATTTATATCAATAGTTTTTTTATTAAATGTTTTATATTTATAAGAGTTGCTAGTTGGAACTATTAATCTATCACCTATAAATACTTGAAGGTCTTTACCTATTTTATCTTGGTTAGCTTTATAGATTTTATGATATTTTCTACTATCACCATAATATTTTTGGGCATATTTAGATAGACACTCACCACTTTGAACCTCTATAATAACATAGTCACTCTTTTTCTCTATAACTTTTATCTCTTTTATAGCAGGTTGAGTGTTTGTTGAATTATCTATATCTTCACCTGTTAGTTTTTTAATACTATTTTTAATTGTAGCTATTTTAGTATCTTTAATATTATTATTTTTCTCTTTTGTTATTTCTGCTAGTTGTTTTAAAATATCATTGAGTTTATTTTTTATATTTTCAATATCTCTATCTCTATCTTCTGGTGTTCTACTTTTAGAACATTTTAATTCACCCTTTTTTGCTGTATCATCACAACCTATAATATTCTCTTGAACCCTTAAAGAGTTTTTTGTATCATCAGTTAAAACAATATCATCTATTTTATCCTGTAATCCAATAGCTAGAATAATATTACTAGATATTATTAAAAGCAGAGCAGTTTTTTTCATTATATCCCCCTAAATTAAATATTTCCAAAAGTATTAAATTAATTTCAGAATGTATTATCTTCTGCTGATTGATTAGCTTCCTTAGCTTCTCTAGCCTCTCTTTCTGCTTCATAAGCATTCATCTGCATTCTAACTTCATTTATCTGTTCTGGTGTTACATTATCTTCAGCCGACCATACAACTTCAATATCTCCTCCATATTCAGCACCTATCTCTTCTATCTTAATAGCATACTCATTTACATCTAAACATATTGCTCTATGGTCTTCTTCTGTTGTATCATTGAGTTCTATATACCAACGACCAACTGGATTTGATTTAATAGTAGATTTTATAATAACAGCCATATTTATATCCCTTATTTTTTATTAATTAAATTGTAACTAAATAGCCTAATATAGCCATTGATATATATCAATAGCCTATATTATGATTTATATTCCAAAACCTTATCAACTAATATATCAGAGATTATATCTCTACTATTAACTATATTTTTAATCTTTAAATCTTTTAAAACATCTGCTTCAGATATATTTTTTACTTTAACAATAGTATTAATATCTGCATCAAAAGAGTCAATATTTTCACATATAAGTCTCATTTGGTGTTCATTGCTAATTGCTACAATAACAGCTAAAGATTTTCTAATACAGAAGTGGTCTAATACACCTTTTTGACCTGCATTTGCTAAAAAGATAGACTCCTCACCATTTTGAATAGCACTATCTACCAATTTTATATCATGCTCTAAAATAACATATAGTAGATTTTTCTCTTTTAGTTTTTTAGCCAATTTTTTACCAATAGCTCCATATCCACATATAATAACATGGTTCTCATACCCTGTAGATTTTAAGGCTCTCTCTCTAAGTTTAGTAGGCTCTTTAAACATAATGTTAGCTATAGATTTTATATTATTTAATATAAATGGAGTTAAAACCATAGATAAAACAACAGTCATAATCATAATTTGATTTATATCAGAAGATATAAGCTGATTACTAAAGGCTAATGCAAATATAGCTAAAGCAAACTCACCAACTTGCATAAGAGATAATGAACTCTTAATTGCTGTTCTACTCTGCATAAAAAATCTTAAAGAGATAAATATAATTAGAGCTTTTAGTAACATAATAGCAACTAATAAGGCTAAAATAACTGTACCATGCTCTATAGCAATAGATGGCTCTATCTGCATACCAATAGTTACAAAGAAAACACCTAGTAAAATATCTCTAAATGGAACTAGGTCAGCCTCTATTCTATAACGATATTTAGTCTCTGCTATTGTCATTCCTGCTATAAACGCTCCAAGAGAGTAAGAGAAACCAAATAGCTCTGCTAAAACTGATGAGGCTATAACTGTTAAAAAGACTGAACCTAAAAATATCTCTTCTGAATTTGATGATATTACCCAATTAAAAAATCTCTCTATAAAGAACTTACCAACTGCAAATAGAATTATAAATACAACAATAGCACTAACTAAAGTATTAATTAGAAGTTCCGATACTGAACTATTATCAGATGTGAAAATGGAAATCATTAATAAAATTGGAATAACTGCTAAATCTTGAAATATAAGAATTCCTACAGCAATTCTTCCATAACCTGTATGTATCTCATTTTTCTCATTTAGTACTTTTAAAACTATAGCTGTAGAAGATAAGGCTAGAGCAAAACCTACAACAATAGCACTTTTTATATCTAAATTAAATCCAAAACTTGCAATAGTTGTGAATATAAAACCACTAAGTATTACCTGTAATGCACCATATACAAAAACCTCTTTTTTCATAGATTTCATGTGTCCTATAGAGAACTCCAAACCTATAGTAAACATTAAAAATACAATACCAAATTCAGCTAAATGAGATAGAGTCTCTTTAGAGTTAAGACCAAAATCAAATATTTGCATGGTAATAAGACCTGTAAATATATAACCTATAACAGTTGGTATATCAAATTTTTTTAAGAATACATTTATAATTGTAGATATGGCTATAGTGGCTATTAATATAAGTAGTATATGTTCCATCTATTCTCCCCCTACTCTACTATAGCTCTAAATCCCATACGGAACTCTTTAAAGGCTGGGATTTCTTTAAAATAAAACTCTATATAGTTATATCTTTTTCCACTTTTCTCTTCCGTTGAAAGAGTAGCTCCACCATCAGTTGAGTAACTAATAATACACCCTCCATTACATATAGCAGAGCCAACTACATATTGAGTCCCTTTTGGAATGGGATTTTTTACAATTATATCTCTTCTAGCTTCACTATTGCTATTGGTAAGTTTATTAATATATACAACTGTTGTTCCAACTGGTACTGCTTTTACTGGTATATTTTTTCCATTCTCTTCTTTAAAAGCAAAACTTTCAACTGTTATATTAATAAGTCTATTACCAAAATTTCTATTAATCTCTATGCTCTCTTCTTGGTTAAACTTATCATCATAATTCATAGTCTCACCCATAGCATATAGTATAGGTGATATAAAAAGTAGTGTAGCTAAAATATTTTTTATCATAATTTTTCTATCCCATTGTAATTTTTATTCCCACTCAATTGTAGCAGGTGGTTTAGATGAAATATCATAGACTACTCTATTAATCCCATCAATCTCATTAATTATTCTTCTACTCATTCCCTCTAATACATCGTGAGGAATATGTGCAAATGTAGCAGTCATTCCATCAACTGACTCTACCATTCTAATACATACTGTATTATCATAAGTTCTATTATCACCCATAACTCCTACAGATTGAACATTAAGTAAAACAGTAAATGCTTGCCACACTTTATCATAATATCCTGTAGCTCTCAACTCCTCTTGCATAATAGCATCACTCTCTCTTAAAAGTCTTAAAGCCTCTTCATTAACTTCACCCATAACTCTAATAGCTAATCCCGGTCCGGGGAATGGGTGGCGACCTATCATATTTTTAGGAAGTCCAAGCTCTAACCCTAATTTTCTAACCTCATCTTTAAAAATCTCTCTAAGAGGTTCAACAAGTTCAAATGTCATCCACTCAGGAAGTCCCCCCACATTATGGTGAGATTTGATAGTCTTAGATGGACCTTTTACAGAAACAGACTCAATTACATCTGTATATAGAGTTCCTTGTGCTAAAAATTCTACGCCTATATGTTTACTAGCCTCTTTATCAAAAACCTCTATAAATTTTTCACCAATAGCTTTTCTTTTTTGCTCTGGGTCAGTAACTCCTTTTAGAACTTCCATAAACTCTTCTCTAGCATCAATAGTAATTAAAGGAATATCAAGAAGTTTAAACATATTTTGCACATCTCTAGCCTCATCTTTTCTAAGTAACCCTTGGTCAACAAATACACATATAAGTTGCTCTTTTGGTAGAGCTTCATGAAGTATAGTAGCTACTACTGAACTATCAACTCCACCACTTACACCACATAGAACTTTTTTATCTCCTACTTGTGCTTGTATCTCTCTTATTTTCTCTTTAGCAAAACTTCCCATATTCCAAGTACTACTACAGCCACAAATATATTTTGCAAAATTTTTAAGAAGTTTAGTTCCCTCTTTTGTGTGGTGAACCTCTGGGTGGAATTGAAATGCGTAAATCTTTTTCTCTTCATTAGCAATTCCTGCATAAGGTGAATTTTCACTTGTTCCAATCACCTTAAATCCATTGGGTAACTTTTCTGCTCTATCTCCATGGCTCATCCATACTGTTTGATTATCACTCATACTTTTAAATATTGGTGAGTCGCTTATAGATAGTTTTGCTTTTCCATATTCGTGGTGGTCTGCAGGAACAACCTCACCTCCAAAGTGTTGAGTAATAAGTTGCATACCGTAACAAATACCCATAATAGGTAAATCTAAATCCCAAATCTCTTCACTAGGTTTATAGGCATTTTCGGCATAAACAGAAGCTGGACCACCTGAAAGAATAATACCTTGTGGTTTTCTAGCTTTAATTTTCTCTATATCTTCTCTATAAGGAACTACTTCACAATAGACCCCACTCTCTCTTAATTTTCTCGCTATTAGTTGTGTATATTGTGAGCCAAAGTCTAAGACTAAGATTGGTACTTGTTTCATTGAAATTCCTTTAGTTTCGTTATTGAAGTTTCTATTTTAAAATGAATGAGATTATACAATATATTTTACCATTTTCTTAAAGAAAATTCCATCTTAATTATAAAAGTAATAGTGTAAATACGAATTTGAGTATTTTACATCTGCTTTTAAGTTTAATTGACCATTATCAATAGATAAATTTATCTTTTTAATTATAATATTTTTATGCAAACATATAAAAAAGTAGTTCTTATTACAGGTGCTAGTAGTGGAATAGGTAAGGCAACGGCTATATATCTATCTCAAAATGGTTTTATTGTTTATGCAGGAACTAGAACCCCTAAAAAACTCTTATCTATAAAAAATAAAAATTTAATTCCAATAAAATTAGATGTAACAGATTTTAAAAATATAAAAGAGGCTATATCTAAAATAGAAAAAATAGATATTTTAATAAATAATGCAGGATATGGTTTGGTCTCTACTGCTAACCATATATCATGGAGAGGAGATTATAATTTAGCTTTAAAAGAGGCTAAAGAAAAACATAAAATCTTAATGGTTTTACTTATAAAATCAAACTGTTTTAAGTGTAAAGAGGTTGTAAAAAATATATAGATAAATTAAATCAAAAAGTTATAGGAGTTATTGTTAATATAGATAATAGAGATAGTTATCCTATTGAGTTATATTGGTCAAATATATATCCCACACTATTTTTTGTAGATAGTAATAGTGAAAGATTTATATATGAACCTATATATAACTTAACCTATATGCAAAATATCAAACTGAATATACCAAATAAATATAGATAAAATATATCCCAAAAGAATTGTCCACGCATATTTCATGTGAGAACTAAATGTATAAATTCCATGAAGTTTACCCATAACACCAACACCAGCAGCACTACCAAAAGAGATTAAACTTCCACCAACACCTGCTGTCATGGTTACTAACATCCACTGCTCTTGTACTACCATAGGATTACTTCCCATATTTGGGTCTGCTTTTAGCACAGCACTCATTACAGGAACATTATCTACAATAGCAGATAGAAAGCCCACAGCAATATTTACAGCAGTTGCCCCAAATTGGTCATAAAGTGAAGTAAAGTACTCTAAGAACCCAACAAAATGAAGACCTCCAACAGCTGCTAAAATACCAAAGAAGAATAGAAGCGTATCGTTTTCAACTTTAGCAATCCAAGCAAATACATTAACCTCTGTAGGTGAGTCACTTTGATTTAATTGATATACATATAGTTTAAGAATAGCTAAACCAAACATCATACCCCACATAGCAGGAAGATGAAGAGCTTGGTGAGAAATAATTGCTAAAGAGATAGTTAAAGCAAAAAGTCCAATAATTATTTTTCCACCCTCTTCTATAACAGCTTTTTTCTCATTACTATTAAATGGTGGCATTCCTGATGGTATAAATTTACTAAGTAAAAATGCAGTTAAACCCCAACCTAAAAATGATGCAGGGAATAAAAATAGAAATTCAGTAAAATCTGCTCTACCATCAACCCAAACCATAAGCGTAGTAATATCACCAAACGGACTCCAAGCCCCTCCTGCATTGGCAGCTACAACAATATTAATAGCACTAGGAACTAAAAACTCTCTATTATCTTTATCTATAGTAATAAGTACAGTTGAAAGAATTAGAGCTGTAGTTAAGTTATCGGCTACAGGTGAGATAAAGAACGCTAAAAGCCCTGTAACCCAAAAAAGTTTTTTATAACTATAACCTTTTGAAACTAATCTATAACGAAGTGCAGAAAATACACCTCTATCTATCATAGCCTCAATATATGTCATAGCGACAAATAAGAAAAAGAAAATCCCCGAAATTTCAACAATAAGATGTTCAACCTCTTTTTCTAAAAGGTGTCCATCAAGTCCATTAATCGCAAAATAGAGACCAATTAACATAAAAATACCAGTACCAGCTAAAAGTGCTGGTTTGGCTTTGTTAATACGGTATTTATCTTCTGTAGCAATAAAATAGTAACCTATAACAAAAACTGCTAAAGATAACCACCCAACCCAAGTTGTTGCTAAGTTTAAATCATGCATATTTACTCCATATAATAATTTTGATATATATGTATTATAGTAGAAATTCATAATTTTTCCTAAATATCAAATAGCTGATATTTAAAAGAGTAAAATAGTCTCATTTAGTAACACACTATAAGGTTGGAAAGTATCATTAATATGTATTTCATACCTTTCTACACAACTTAAATATCCAATCCCATCATATCCCCAATCTGCTCTTTAAAGGCAAAAAGAGAATCAACATCATAAATCTTTAAGACATTCATCATCTTCATAAAGACCCAAAGAC
>Ga0256842_1001540_pt1 | contig 18228 bp, 20 predicted proteins | sample 4559240metaG_FD_185973 | JGI IMG/M metagenome (GOLD analysis project Ga0256842, IMG submission 185973) | Hydrothermal vent microbial communities from Guaymas Basin, Mexico - 4559-240 | ecosystem: Environmental > Aquatic > Marine > Hydrothermal vents | place: Mexico: Guaymas Basin | collected...
CTTAACTCGTTCAAGTGAGGGGAGTAATAAAAGGAAGTCCCAGCGAAGTGAAAAGCGTCGAGCATTAAGTCCCACTTTGTTTGGGGTTTATCATAGTGAACGTTCACTTTAGCATCCGACTGCACCGCTGGAGTGACCCCGATGAAGTCCGCTATCCACTCAGTCAAATCTTTGAGCGTCCCGGAGTAGCTCCCTACGAACGGGCTTACTTTTAACAAAATCAACGGGTCGTAGGCGGTAACTTGTGTTTGGAACTTAGTCGCTGACTTAATGTGGGTCGTCTGCCAGATATAACCTCTGAAAATCGGGAAGTCGTAATCGTCGAAGATTTCAATATACTGGCGGTAGCGGGGCACGAATGAAAAAGGAAAGGTGATGGTGGCGGACGCTATCGTCGAGAGTGACTGCCTTATGCTGATTTCTTTGAATGGTAACGCCCGCCCGTTTATCTTAACCACCGTCATACTACTCTCACCCTCTCGACCGTTAGCTCCACATCATAAACCATCGGCCTGCGTGCATTCTTGCGGTAGCGTAGCTCGATAATCTGTCCGTAGAACTCCTCGCCGAGCCAATCCACGAGGATATACGGCCTTTTCATAATCGTGTGTAACGTGGACAGTTCATCGTCCGTCGCCACGAGGCGTAGGCGGAAAACTCTTGAGTAATTTGAGGAGGGCAGGTTGTAGCTTTCGCCCTCTTCAATGTCGAAGTGGTATGTGTTGCGCCGGTAACCCACATCATATTCTGTAACGTTGAAGCTGTTGCCATCGAGGAGAATGCTCGTGCTAACGCCCACACTCTTCTTTTCCCACAATAGTGCCCAGCCGGTGGAAGCTACCGGGTAAATATACGTATCCGGCGTGTCGAAGGTTTGCCCTTTGCCGACAAGGTAGAGGTAAAACGTGCGAGTGTCAGTAGCGTATGCGGCACGCACCTGAAGCCGTAGCGAGGTAACTGCTCCACTACCCTCTTTCTCATAACTAACGACCTTGTGAGCAACTACTGTGTTTGTGTTCCCATCCACTACCGTTAAGTTTGTCAAATCACTTTCCGCGAGCTTGCCCGCGAACCCTGAAAACGTCACGTCATAGATCACATAAGGTTCGCCGGGCAAAATATAGTCAATCGAAAACGTCTTCGACAACCCCGCCGGCGTAAACGTGTCGTCAAGGTTGGACGTGTCTCTTTCTTGCCCGTCGTCAAAATAAAGCCAATAAACGTCCCCCTTTGCACCCGTGACCCCGTGAGCGGTGATGCTTATGTGGTCAGTTGTTTCGCTGTTAATTGTGTGTAATAACCGCGTGTCGTCCCCATCCTTGACAATCGCAAGTTCCACGCCACGATTTGCCCAAAATGCCTTGAACTTGTCATCAATGATTAGTTCAACGTCTTCATTGCTCGCGTCGTCGTTTAGTATGAGCTTAACGCGTTTGTAGAAAGTATAAACTGTTTGCAAGTCTTCCCTCGCCGCAATCGTCACGGTCGGCTCTTGCTCGGCGTATTTCCTAACAAACACCCAATCAATGTTGATTTTCCCCCCATTCCATGTTAAGAATTCTAAATAATTACTTCCACTTGAGTATCTATCTTGCGTCCCCGAATGTACCAAAGCCCCATCTTCATAATATGCTGAGTTGTTCGCCTCCCAAATTATTTTCCCGACAACCCAGTTCGACGGGGCGCTCCTGCCAAAGTGCGTATATGTCGTTATTGTTCCACTTGTTCTCTTTTGATAATAATATTCTGTCTTGGTAATGACGTATCCATGCCTAACCCAATCTGAATCACTACCTCCGGCCGTTTGAGTTATTACCGCCCATCCTTCTGTTCCTTGAATGAACTTCCACTTAAACTCTTCAATAAATGGGAATTGGAAAGATTGTTTTGACACAACACCCGCCGCTGTGTCTGACGCCGAGTATATTTCTACATATCCCTCTTTTACACTTGCAGAGTATGCCCCACTACCAGTCCAACGCGCACTTTCCCACTTACTTGTGTCTAAGCTTGAACCGTCAAAGTCATCGAAAAACTCGAAAACGGCTGAACCATCGCTTGCGTCCGTTGCGTTGGGGTTGCCGTAGTAAAGATAAACGTCCACGCTTCCGTTTGCTGGGATGCTTGGCACCCTGACCCAAATCCGCGCGGTCTTATTCGTGGCGTCAAACTCTTCAATCCAATGTGGCAAAAGCGTTGAACCGCCCGCGTCCGTCACCCTAATGTCAGAACCATCACTTTTTACTAACCCCCACCCATCCCACGTGTCATCAAGCTCAATAGCCACTTGAAAGTCCGTTAAGTCTGTTGTGGTGTTGTTAGGGATGGTGATTTTGTTGCGGTGGCTCCACCCCGTCAACCACTTTGACGTTAAAGCCCCCAACGTCACGGTCGGCTCCTGCTCGGCATACTTTCTAACTCTAACCCAATCGACCCACAACTCGTTGTTAAGATATGGAACACCGAACACGAGGTAGTCTTTAGGTTGGGTAGTTCTCGTTATACTCCCCTTCTCCTCACCGTCATAATAGAGCGTGTAAGTATTCCCGTTCTTCTTAATTGTCCAGACGTGCCAAGTGTCGTAATTCGGAGGGAACTCATCGTACTCGATTACACCGTTATCATCAAAATACCAATCAGTAATGCCAAATTTCCCATTATCAGTCGCACCGAAGGCTAAATAATATCCAGCAGAGCTAGGAGGATCGTTTTTAGAGAAATAAATACCAGTGGCCCCGTACCACTTCCCATTATACTCCTCCTTATGAATTTTCATCTTTGTTTCTATTACTGTGTTCTCACCTATTGCAACGCTTGCATAAACGCCCTCGTCCAGACCAGCAGCGTTAGAACCGAGCATGGGGAGATGTAGTAATGAAGATTGTTCGAACATATAGATTTTTTGGTTTGTGCCGTCGTCTTGTAACCAGAGGAGTTTGCCGTCGGTGTCAAAATCAACACCCTCATTATTTATGCTGTCACTTACCAAAGCATAACTTGTAACCACCGTACCATCCTTCTTAACCACATAGAGCTTACCGTTCTCCGACGCTATGTAGAATAACCCATTTTTGTGCGTTATACCTTGCATGTGTGGTATATCTTCGCTAGGTGTTATACTACCGAGAAAGCTAAAATCGCTTAACGAGTACTTGTAAATCTTGCCACCACTCGACTTGTATTCAGTAATGTAAAGTGCATTATCCTCCGGAACGACAGTAATGCTCGAACCCTCATGACCATTCGCTGAGATGTCTATTGTCTGCTCTATCTCAAGCGTATCAGCGTTGTAGATAAATATATGCAGGTTGCCCCAATCAGTCTCGCTCGCCCAATGCTCAACAGGAACGTAAAGCTTACCTGTATAGTAATCGCCATCACCAATATGGTCAACACCACTAACAGTACCAAACGGATTAGTGTTTTGTAGTACTACTGACCAATCACTCTTACTACGCTTATCTATTCTGTTAGTATGAAAAGTGTAGTAGTGATCAGGGGAGGCAGCGACACCTTGATGGCAATCAACGTCCGGACTCTCACCAACTTTTGTGAAACCACCTATCTCATAACTCCTTTTGCTATTCGCCCCTACCAAAGTCCACGTTCCATTGTCATACTCGAAATCATCAAAAAACTCAAATACCGCTTCCCCATTGCTCTCGCTCACCGCGTCCGCCTTGCCCCAATGCATTAAAATTGTGATGCTCCCGGACGCAGGTATTGATGGAATTCTAACCCAAATCCGCGCGGTCTTATTCGCGAAATCCCACAGCTCAATCCAATATGGGATTGCTGTGCCGCCGTCTTGCGTTGAAAAGCGAATGTCCGACCCGTCCGCGTTCACATTGTCCCATCCTTGCCACGTGTCGTCAAGATCAATGGCCTCTTGGAAGCCCGTTAAATCCGTTGTAGTGTTGTTTGTAATCGTCACTTCTTGCGTATAAGCCCATTCATCATAAAGCCCCATTTGTATCACCCATCACACCCCGTTAATCAAGTATTCGCCGCTTTCAAAGCCCGTATTTTCCGGGATATACCACACAGTCAAGTCCACGCTCAGGGTTAACTTCCACCGAAAGTCAGCCTCGGGAAAGTGCCACACCGCCATGTTTACCACTCTCCTATCTCCCTCTCAAGTGCCCGGCGAACAGCATCCGCTATATCCTCCGGCCGGGCATTCGTCTGGTTCACGTGGATAGTAACGTTCACCTGCGGAGGCATGCGAGGGCCTGCAGGGGTTGGTGCTGACGGATAACTCCCAGAAATAAACGCAGGGTGTATCTCTGGCATGGGGAGCGTTGGCTGTATTTTCTCGGCAGTGGCCAACCCCCGAGCATATCCTTCGACGATGGCTTTGCCTATCTCTTCAAACACTCCCGACGGGCTGTGGATATCCAAGAGGTCTTTTAGTGTATCTACTGCCGAGCGGACAGGGGAAACTACTTTATCCCATAATGCTCGGGCGAGGCCAGCGACCCCGGCCACAAGGCCGTTCACAATAGCCTTTCCTATCCTCAATGTGTAATCCCAGAATTTGCTCGGGAGCCCACGAATGTAATTTATTGCCCGTTCCCATGCCGATTTTAAGGCGTTTGCTATTTTGTCTTTGATACTCGCGACTGCGTTAAACATGCGGTTCATTGCATCCTTAACTGGCTGAGCCAACCGGGAAAACGCCGTGCTTACGGCTTCCCACGCCCGCCGGCCGAGTTCCCTGAGCTTGGCGACGACCTTTGCAACATATGGGCTTATTGCGTTCCAAATTGCATGCATTGCCTTGAGCACCGGAGCGTGGAGCTTAAGCCACCACTTAAGCCACAATTTTCCGAACTTAACGAGGTGCTCGCCTACCCATGTGAGGGCCTTAATGACCTTGTCTCTGAACCCACCGATGTTGAAGATGAGGGCCACGATTGCCGCAATGAGTAAGCCGATTACTACAATTGGCAAACTAATCGCGCCGGCAACGGCGGCGAGGGCCCCAGTTAGAGCACTAAACGCTCCAGATAACGCCCCGGTTACCGCACCAAGGCCGCCCAACGCTCCCGTGAGCCCGCCGATAGCCCCCGTGATAGAACTGAGTAAGCCCCCCATGCCAAGGAGAGACATTACCCCAGAAATTACTTTTACTGCCCCCGCCACCATCATTAATGTCGCACCGAGTGCTATGAACGCCCCTGTGGCTTTTTGTATTGGTTCGGGGAGGTCGTTAAAGGCCTGCAAAATCCTGATAAGTGGTTGGAGCATGTCGTTGAGGGCCGGCACGACGACCGAACCGATGGTAATCGCCAACGTGCGGAGATTGTTTTCAAAAATTTTCCATTGTTCACTAAAAGCTTCCTGTTGTTTCTTTACGACTTCGTCCGTGATATCTCCTGAGTTCTTTATCTCCTGCGTGAACTGGCGAAGGGCCGGCGCTCCTTCCTGCATCAAGACAGCTATTGCCGAACCAGCGCGAACGCCGAAAATCTCCATTATGTCAGCCGTGCTCGCCCCGGCGTCCTGTAACTCCTGCAAAATCTCGGCGAGGCTGTGCGTTTCCGGGTTCAAATCTTCCACAGTAAGGCCAAGGCGTTCCATTGCCTCTTTTGCACTATCTGTAGGGTTAATCAACTGAGCGATAGCCTGTCTTAAGTAAGTGCCCGCCTGCGAAGCTTTAATACCGTGATTGGCCAAAATACCGAGTGCGGCAGAAACCTCTTCAAGCGACCACCCGACTTGGTGAGCAAACGGGGCGACATACTTCATAGCCTCGCCGAGCTGTTGCAGGTTCGTGTTGCTCTTCGTAACCGTAGCGATAAGCGTGTCGTTTATCCTCGTTAAATCCTGCACGGTAAGGCCAAAGGCTTTCATCGTGTTTACGGCGATGTCCGTCGCCTCGGCCATGTCCATGTGGGCCGCAACGGCGAGTTTAGCTACTTCAGTAACGGCTTCGAGGCTTTCTTTGGCTGAAAGACCGGCGGAAGCAAGATAATAGTAAGCCCGGGCGACTTCTTCCTGAGAAACAGCCATGTGGTTGGCCACGTCAAGGGCCTTCCGCATGAGTGCTTCTTCCATCTCCTTGCTGACATTACCCATGATGGCTATTGACTGTTTCATAGCGGACTGGAAGTCAGTAAAAGCGTCTATGCTTTTTTTGAGGGTTAAGGCTCCGAGTGCGGCACCTGCCGCGATGGCCGCACCTTTCATATCCATGAGGCTGGAGGAAACTCGCTTTATCACATCCGTTGCTTGGTCTGACGCAGAGATAACAACTTTCAGGACTTCATCTCCGGGCATTCTCATAAGCCTCCTTCTCGAATTCAGTTAAAGCATCCATCACCGCCAGCACGCTACGCATCTCGCTGAGCGTCCACGTCTCAAGGACTTCCTTTGGTGAAATCTGGAAGTATTTGGCGATGGCGACCGCTTGAAGTAAAAAGGAAACCTCTTCCGCCTCGTCGTCGCTGGCAATAAAGTAGTAAGGCTTATTGCGTAGCAACCGCCCAGCGAGGAGCTTCACTTTTTTTCGAACTCTGGTTGAATGGCAATGACCTCGGTAGCGTGCTGGGCCAATTTTACCAGATGACTGAGCGGGAGGGCCTTTGCTTCCTCAACCGTAAGCCCGTAAACCATCGCCACGAGCTCGACGGTGGCGTCCGGCTCCAGTTCCGGGTCTTTAAGCTCACCTCCCGGCGTGAAATACTTATTGCGATACTTCAGCACATCATACCCGGTCGGCTCTTTGCCAATGTAAGTCTTCCCGTCAATCTCTACCTTAACCTGCCTCATCTGGTTCACCTCGCAGAAACTACAAAATGAAAATAAATAAGGCTTGCCCCGGCGGGGTCAAGTCCTCGGGTAACCTGAAACGTCGTTCTTGAGAACGATGTAAGCACTCCCGTTCGTGCCGTCGTCCAGCCCTGCGATTTCCACGTTCTCAATGAGCAACTGCTTATCCACGTCCGTAGCCTTGCCCCTCTTCGTGATGATGGCATTCGGGACATGGAACTCGATGACCTCACCCGTTGGGGTTTGGAGCGTAAGCACGAGGGGCTTCTGGGTGCCTGCCATAAAGTCCTGAGCGAACGTTACGTCGTCGGCCAGCACGTCAAGCTTAACCGTCGCCTTGAAGTTACCTTCCGGGATAAGGCTACGCCCGGCGTCGCTGTTAATGGCATAACCGCCGTCGTCAGCGTCCCTTTCGAGCGTTATCTCCACGTTGCCGATAGCGTAAGTGTTCCCACCCCACGTAATGTTGCCACCGACCACCCTGAAGGTGGCGGACTTGTCGTAGCTCGTTGGGGCGGTTTCCCCGCTAACGATCTCGCCGTTCTTTGCGAGTATGCTAATCGTCAGTTCAACGTCGCCGTTCGCCGGGCTTTTCACCACCATCTTGGTGACTTTACAACCTGTGTATTTTTCCTGAAGCTGGCCGATGGCCTTAATTATCTCAAACTCTGGGATGTCGAACGGCTTGGCGGTGAAGGTGTGTGTGTAAGTGCCGTCCCCGTTATCTACAGTCTGCACCTGCCCGAAGAAGGCATAGATCAACTCGTCTATACCATCCTTTGGCTTGAAGGGCAGGTTCAGGTCGCCTTTGGCGTCTATCTTGTGGAGCACGGCGTCCTGTGCGTGGATTGAGTGAATGTAGTGTTCCAGCGTTACGTCCCTGTCTATTGTCAGCTTATCTCCTACGGCGGGAAGGCCGATATAAACTCCGTTCCCGCTTATGTTTCCAATCTTAATCCATTGCTCCGGCATTAACTACCCTCCCATGTCGCGTTATATACTTCGAGCGTGAAGTCCCGGCGGAGCGTCCCGACTGCCTCAACCCAGCTCCGGTCATCAACCGAGACGAGCTTAAGGTAAGTCGTGCCGTTTATCCCCTCCTTATTCTCCTGCACCCACGCTTCTATCTTTCTTGACAACTCACCTCGCACCAGCTCGGGCACGTAGTCCGTCGCCCTCTGCTTCACATAAAGGCTCAGCGTGATGTCCGCCGTCTCCTTATACTCGTTCCAACCGATGTCGGCCGGGGCCACCCTCATGCTCATTCCTCGAACAACAATGAGGGGCGTCGGCCAGCGGGCCTTACCGTCATTTAGCTCTTCCTCCAGTATCACGTTCACGTTCCGCTCGACGCCGTTAGCGTCCGTGTAAGTCAGCTTCGCAAGCTCTTCCTTAAGAGTGGCCCGAACGTCAATCACTTAACGACCCTCCTGAACCGTGCCTTTCCGAGGATAGCGTTACGCTTCTGCACGTAAGCGTCCCAGAACCGGGTTTCCGTGTTCTTGACGACGAGAGCGTTTTTGTCCAAGTCCTGTATTGTGAGCGTCCCCGGGGCCTCTACCCGAAGTGTGGCGAGGTGCGAGGCGAGGAGATTAACCGCCGTCGTGATGTCTTCATCAGTAATCCGCACGGGTGCGTAGTAGTAAGTAGCAAGGAGACGCTCCCCCGGCACGGGTGCGCTCTCCAACTCAATAAGCCCGAGGTCGGCATTAAGCTCGATCACGTTGATGTCCCGCTGAAAGTCGCTGAGGGCCAAGGCGTTTAGGTTCACGCCGACGACCTTAACGTCCCCCGGCTGTGGGGTGAAGCCATTAACGAGGCTAACGACCGGAGTGTGGGTGAGCCGGTAAATCGTCTTGGTCTTGGCCCTGTCGGTTATGTCCTCACGCTCCACCCTGATGAAGACTTCGCCAAAGAACCACCGCTCGGCCACTGCGATAAGTGCTGAAAGGTCATCGTCACTAATGTCATCGGGGGTAAGCCCCGTTAGAACTCGCACGCCGTCAATTGTCCCGTAAGTCATCTTTCTGCCCTCCTGTTACGCTGGGAAAAAGAAAGGGATTAAGGGTTTTCAGGTGCTTGGGTTCACTATCTGGCCGATACCGATAGCCTCAGCAACACCATCGCCGTCGAAGTCTGCTTTGATGACCTCGACGCCCCAGTAAGCGTTGAAGACCTCCTTGTAAACGTCCGCCTCGGGCTCCCTCTTCTCCTCGAACTTGGCTGGGAGACCCGTAGCCTCGACAAGGGCGTTCTTGCTGTCAAGGACGACAGCGACGACTTGGTTTAGTGTGCTGTCAGCGTGGGCGAACGGGGTAACGATGACTTTAAGTCCGAGCACGCTGGTTATCTCGCCGTTGTCGTTCACCTGTATGAACTTGCGCTTGGTGGCGTCCTCGTAGTCCTTCTGGAGCTGGGCGTAAACCTCAGGGGTAACGACGAGGTAGTCCGGGCTTAGCCCCTTGTTGTGCCTCATCTCATTGACCAGCTCTTTTATCTTGTCGTAAACGTCCTCGAAGTTGCCCGCCGAAGCGAGGGCTTTTGCAAGGGCCGGCTTATAGTTCGTTCCGCTGACTGCGCCAAGGTCGAGCTTCTTACTTATAACTTCGTCCTGTTTCTCGGCCCAAGCGTCAGCGATACGCTTGAGGAGTGCGGCAGTAAGGTCAATGCTGGCGTGGTAAATACTCTGAGCGGTGAACGGCCAAGCACCGGCGTAACGCTTCAGGGTAACGGTGGAAGCGACCGGCTTAAAGACTTCGGCGTCGCTGACGGCCTCACCCTCGGCGACCTCCGCAACGCTGACCTTCGGGAGGATGCGAACCTTAACGGTGTCGCCCTCTCCCTTGCCGATGGCTTCCTCGCTGGCGGTTATGACACCCTTAAGCCTCCTGCCGAGGCTGGCCTCCTCTATGATGAGTTTAGCGAACTTCTCGCTGGGGATGATTGCGGCAACGTCGGCAGTTGTGGTTGCGGCAAGCTCTTCAAACTCCTTCTGGAGCGTTTCTCTTATCGCCATCTTCATTCCCTCCTTTCAAGTTCCTTCATTTTCTTGCGGAGCTTTTCGAGGTAGTCTTCCTCCTCCGGCTTCGGGTCGGAAACAACGAAACTTTTACGCTTCGCAAGCTTAAGCCCCTGTGCGAATTCGAGCAATTCACGAAGCTGTTCGAGCGTCTTGCCTTCCGGGTTGAAGGCCGGGTTGATGGCCTTAAGCTCCGCTATTATCTGTTCTCTCTCCCTGTCCTCATAAGTCTTAAGCTTCCTCATCGCCTCGTCCAGCAGGGCCTTCGTCATCTCAAGCTGGGCCTTGACTTCCTCATAAAGCGCTTTATAGTCCGGCTCTGGGGCCGGCTCTTCCGCCTTCTCCTCGACTTTCTGCTCGGCCATCTCGGCCTTCTCCGGCTCGTTGCTAACCAGCTCGGCGGTCTCCTCAACGGCAGGCTGGGTTTGCTTTTCCTGTCCAAACTCCATCTTATCTTCTTCCTCCATCCACAACACCTCGATTGGTTCTCCGTCCTCGGCGAACTTCACCTCGGGCGGGGTCTTGTCGAACTCCTTGTAGTGCTGGGCCAAGTGGCGGTAAATCTTTGGTTTGTCCGCACTCGGAACATTCACGCCTCCCCTCGCACCGAGTAATGCGGCCATTGCGGCACGAACGCCATTCCAAACGACGTTGTGCGTCTTCGGGTCGTGGTGCGGGAGCTTAAGGTCGGTGAACCTGTCGGGCGGGTTCTTCGGTGCCCAAGCGAAGTGGCCAGCTATACTCTTTTTCTCCTTATCCGTTAACTCGTTCCAGTTCTTCGACGTGAAGTCGCCGAGGGTTGGCCTCGACCAAGCGGACGTGGCGTCCGTCTTGTACTTCCACGGGTGTGTTGGGACTACACCCATTTCTACCATCTCCCTTTCATCGTCGCATTCCTCCTTTTGCAGGCCGATACCGCACCCCTTGTCCGGGCCACACGCCCCTCTATCCACTAGGGATGCCTTATCCAGTTCTATGTTCCGGGCGTATTGTTTCCCGTCCTTCGTCTCAATGTCCACCCAGACTTCAACGCTGACCTCGGGCGTAAGCCCGGCCTGCATGCGGTTCTTAACGTAGCCGAGGGCGACTTTGCCCTTCGCCGTCTCAAGGTTTATGACGGGCACGGCCCGGAGTTTGCCCCCTTCCAGCGTCGGGTTTTCCCACCAGCCGACCTCATCCTCGACCGAGCGGGAGTGGTCGAGGGTCAGCGGAAAGGCCGGCGGGAATTTGATTTTTGCTATTTCCTCTTCGAGGAAGACTATGCCGTTATGCTCCCCCGGCGTTAGTATCGTGCTCATGGGCAGGCGAACGAGTGTGCCGTCGGTCTGAATGTCGCCGAGCGGTATCGCCTGCGTCATCACAATGTGCTTACGTGCCGTCATTTTTCACTCCTCCACCGCCTATCAAAATCAAAATCCTGCCTCCTATTCATTGCATCTATTTCTGTCCTCATTAGTCTTATCTCCTCCTTCAAGTCCCGGAAGCTTTCATTTAAGTTATCGAGTGCTTGGCTGAGTGATTTCATCGCTTCGGCGTTAGTGTGGATGGTCTCTTTAAAGAGCAAATAAAAAAAGGCCAACGCCACGCCGACGACGCCGTATTGCATAGCAAGTTCCTCCACAGGCATTGTTATACCTCCAGTATCTTACCCCGCATAATGTTGGCGACTTTCCGCGCGGCAGGGCGCAGGTAAGGCCTTGCCGCCATCTTTCTCGTGCCAAACTCGACATAAGGGGCGTATTCCACATTAGTGCCGACATAGTAAACTAACTTCCCCAGTTTGCCCGTGTGGATGCTGGCCCTAAGCCTACCCGTGCGGACTGGGCAAATACGCTTGGACTCCCGCTCAATCATCAACGCCGTTACTTGTAAGGCCTTGTCGAGCTTTTTTTCGTCAGGGAGTTTTTTTAGCACGGTTTCGAGCCCTACCACCTTGACACCCCAGCCACTCATAGAAAACCCCCCTTCCGCACCATTGTGGTGCAGTCCTTGATGGCTTCCCTGAACGCCCGCCAGAGCGCCGTTGAGTAAGCCAACTCCAGCTTGCTTAAATTCATCTCTCCGGGCCTCCTCTTAAGTCCCACCAGCTCTTTTTCACCACCCCCTCTGGCGAGTTTTTCATCGTAGAAAATCGGCGTGATGGTGCAACGGCAGTTAGGGTGTAACGGTGGGGCCATAACCCCACACGGGAAAGGCTTTTCCAGCGGAGCACGCATGCCGTCACAGGAAGCGCACTCCGGGCACGTGCGGTCGTCAAACGCCGTGAGCCACTCCTTACCCTTCACGACCCCACTCTTCTTGTAAGCGTTAAGTCGGCCCGTGTTTGCCGCACGCATTACCTCCGTGCGAGCAATAGTGTTTAACCGCCACTTCTTACGTTGAAGCACTTGTTTAAGTTCCCTGCTCGTCCGGGGAATGCTCCACCCGTTTGCTACAGCGTCTCTTATGACGCGAGCCACGTCCTTTTTTATGTCCTCGCTCACGCCCTTGATTAGGTCGAACTGGTAGTTTTTGAGGAAGTCGAGGGCTTCAATGTCTGGGGGCACGTCGAAGGGAAAGCCCGCTTTCTTAACGTCGCTTCCACCTGTGTTCCAGCCCTCATTATACGCCTTCTCGATAATCTTCGTGCTCACTTGGTAAGCCTCGTTGAAGGCGAGGTCTATCCTCTTGTGCATTTGCTCGATGAGCACTTCCAGCTCGGCGGGGCTTATGTCGTCCAACGGCATACTTAACCCTCATACCAACGCCCTTTTAGTTTTGGCCCAACCTCTGCTTGTTCGGCCTTCTCTACCGTTTCCATCGGAGGCAACCCGAGGAACTCCCTTGCCTCATCCACCGTGATAAGGCCGTCCTGAATAAGCAAGTCAATCGCCCGGGCCCTCGTCAGCAAGATGTCGGCCTCGCTCTTCTCGTCCGCATAAATCTCGTTCCACTCAACCTCATAGTCGGCCGTAACCCCCGCGATAGCTAACTCGTGGTCAAGGAGGCGGCGGATAATCGGCGTAAACCTCACTTGGAGGTCTCTTAAGTCAGAATAGTAATCCCTGAGGTTTGTTTCCGACGTGCTCAGCGTGCCCGCCCCAGCCCCCAAAAGCACGGTGTAGGGAACACCAACGCCACCGGCTATCTGGTAGATAAGGTGCTCGCTATACGGTTTGATGTCGAGGGCCTTCGCCGTCGCCTCGACTTCTATGTCCGTCGCTTCCGTGCCGACGAAAAGCCCGACCTCACTCATGTTCTTGAGGGCCTCGGCCCAAGCGTCAAGCTCTTCCTGCGTCGCTCCCTCAATTTTGGCGAGGATAATTTGAGAAAGCACTTTCTTCGGGATACGCCCGCTCGCCTTGTCCAGCACGATTTTGCTTTCTATCACATGGAGCATTGGCTCGATAACGCCGACAGGCCGGCGACCGTCCCCGAGCGTGTCATAAGCGAAGTAAATTATCCGAGACGGATGCAAGCGGACGGGTTTAAGCGTTGGGTTCGGCGGGTCTTGCTCGAAGTAAAGCAACTCGCCATAAGTCGGGCTTTTCGGGTCGTCGTCCCACACGGGCCTAATCGTCTTCGGGTCTATGAGCTCAAGCGAGGCAATAGGCTTCCCCTCAGCAGGGGGTTCGCTCGGCGGGTTCTCGTCTCCCTCATAAACTATTTCGAGGTAACCTGCCCCGTAAATCATGGCGTTCTTGAGCAGGTCAATAAGGCGGTTCTTTAAGTCCGTGCGGTTCGCGAGGTCGTCGAAAATCTCAGGCACGCGCGGGTCGTCGCTGATGACGTTAAGCCACCGCTCGAAAACGTCGTGTGAGCGTTTCAAAATACCCTTGCGGGTGAGGGGCTCTTTTAGGTAAGCGTTCTCGCACAACTGCATTATCGTGGCGTCGAGGGGCGTAAACTTCTTGCTCAGAACCGGGCCGAGCATTGCCCCGCTCGTGTAACTTTCACGAAACACCGCCGGGGGCTTGCCGGCGGTTTTAACTTTCTTTGCCATTCTCTTCTTTTTTTTGACCATCGTCATCACCTTTTCAGGAACATTCTTGGCGGAAGTCTCGTCCCCTTACCGACGACTTGCGTAACAGCGAGGGCGAGACTGTCCGCATAGTCAGGTGACTTCGGCGGGTCAATGATTTTGATTAAGTCCCGGCTTGTGTAATCCATCTTCATCGCTGATAAGTCCCTGATAAGCTTTGGGTGGTCTGGTATTATTAGCATTGGGTCTTTCGCCGGGTCGAAGTAGTCGCGAAGCTCGAAGTAAATCTGGGCCTTAAGGTTCAGGAAAAGCCGTTTAGCTTCCGGGTTCGTCGGGCTGGCCCCAAACTTAACCGGCACGACCCGCACGCCTTCTTCTTTCAGCACGTCCGTAACGCCACCGCCGACGCCCGTGTCGTCCACGTTAATTTGCTTTGCCCCGTACTTCTCGTAAAGGCGTTTCGCCCGGCGGGCCGTCCACGTGGTTTCCCGCTTCGAGGCGGAAACAATGTCCACGACCTTCGCCACCAAGCCCTTCCGGGCCACCACCGTTAAGACCGTCTCGTCGTCACCCATACGGGCCACGTCCACGCCAATCTGCACTTCTACCCCCTCATCGCCGGGGGCAAAGTCGGCCCATTCCGGCACTTCGTCCCGCACGACTGCCTTCTCTATCCAATGCAACGGGATAAGGGCGTTGCTGATAACGTCGGGGAACTCACCGAGCACGCGGACTTTGAAAAGGACGCTATCTTCTCCCCACTCTCTCTTACGGGCTTCAATCCACTTACGGCTGACCCTCGGGCTGTCGTAACAACTTATGTGTATCGTCGCCCACAAGTCCCTGTTCTTATGAAAAGCATCGTAGAAAAACCCCTCGGGCCGGGTCGGGTTACCAATGGCGAGGATTTTGGCGTTCGTGGTTTGGCTTCCCATGATGGCCTCATAAATCTCGTTCTTAATACCGCTCGCCTCGTCGAGGATAAAGAGCAGGTAAGGGGCGTGGAAACCTTGAATGTTCTCCGGCTTGTCCGAAGAGCGCCCGACGATGAACCAGTCTTGAAGGCGGTTCCCGTCCGGGCCACGCATGTAAACTTCCACGTCAAGCACTTCGAAGTTGGGGCGGAGCATGGGCGGGACTTTACGAAGGGCCGAGTGGATTTCCGGCCAGAGCACACGGCGAACCTGTTGCCATGTCGGGGCGGTCGTGATGACTTTCGAATAAGGGTGCGTTACGAAAAACCAGATTGCCGCACGTGCCGCAGTCCACGTTTTACCAACACCATGCCCAGAACGAACGGCCACTTGGTCGTGCGTAGCGAGAGCACGGAGCACTTCAGCCTGCTTCGGGTCGGGTTTTTCTCCAAAAAAATCAATGACGAACTGCACGGGGTCGGCCCGCCACTTCAAAAGGAGGTCGGCGAAGCTAACCCCTGTGTCATCTTTCCGGCTCGACTTGGGCACTCATCACCAGCCCCCTACGTTTCATTATCTCCTCGTGCAACTCCACGAGTGAGATGCCCACGCTTACGTTAATCGTCTGCTGGTCGTTAAACTCGCCTTCAAGCTCACGCTGGTAACGTAGCAGGGCCACGAGGTCGGCCATCGAGCGGGCTTTGAGCTTTCCCTCCTTCATCTGACGAACGGCGGTGGCGATTGCCGCACGCACTATTTTGCGTTGCTCTTCCTTAATCCGCTCTAACTCGCTCTGCTCTTCCTCCAGCGTGGCCTCCAACCTCGCCCGCTCTATGTCGTCCCAGCGATACTTTTTCCGCCACTTGTTGATAGTCTGCCGGACTACCCCGACGATTTCCGCAGTCTTCTTTGCCGAGTGGTTCGTCCGCCACACTTCGTAAGCCCTAAGCACGTGCGGGGGCATTTGGCGGAGCAAGCGGTCAGCCTCGTTCGTTCACACCACCCCCCACCGTGCCATGAATTTACTTTTTATTTCCGAGAACGGCAGTTCCTCCCCGCCCCGGATGAGGGTGATGTCATCCTTACCAGTGATATGGAGATACCTCCAGACGATAACATCAACATAATGCGGGTCGAGTTCCATCATGTAGCAAGTGCGGCCCGTCTTCTCGGCGGCGATTAACGTAGAGCCCGAGCCACCGAAGAGGTCGAGGATAACGCCGCCCTTCGGACTACCGTCGGTTATCAACTGCTCGAGGAGAGGGATGGGCTTCATCGTCGGGTGGAGGTCTGACCGTTGGGGTTTAGCATATTCTAACACGGTCGTCCTCTGAAAAGGAGCATAAAATTTATGTTTGCCGAACCACCCGTAAAGGATAAACTCGTGCTTCGTCATGTAATCTTTCCTGCTAAGCACGTGGTTATTCTTCACCCAAACCAAATAATCACTCCAATGGCCGCCCACTTCTTCAAAGGCGAGGCGAAGGTTAATTAATTCCTTTCCAAGCATAAATATATACACAGTATTATACTCTGCCAATACCTCGCGAGCATTAGCGAGCCAAGTCCTAAAGAACTTCCTATAATCCTGTATATTGTCGTTAAGAATAGGCCGCTGAACCAGATTGCCTTTATTATACTTGTTAAGGAACTCGTTCTTAGAGTTATAATCAACACCATAAGGGGGGTCGGTTATCAAGCTATCGGCTTTTTTCCCGTCCATCAACCTCTCGACGTCGGCCCTGCTCGTGCTGTCCCCACACATAACCCTATGTCGGCCCAAAAGCCAAATGTCGCCACGCTTAGAAAAGGGTTCGACCTCTTCATCGACCTCTGGTAGTTCGTCTTCCTCCTCTTCATCTCCAACCTCTTCCTCTTCAACGACTTCTAACTCACGAATAAGCTCACTTACCTCTTCATCATCAAAGCCAGTAAGCTCTAAATCATAATCTATCTCTTTGAGCTGGGCGAGCTCTGCGGCCAAAGCTTCTAAATCCCAATCGCTTTCCGCCACCTTGTTGTCCGCTATCCTGAATGCCTTTGCTTGAGCGGGCGTTAAGTCGTCAGCTATGATGACGGGCACTTCCTTGAGCCCGAGAAGCTTTGCGGCCTCGTAACGCCCGTGTCCAGCAATAATAACGAAGTCCTTATCCACGACGATGGGCACCCTGAACCCAAACTCCTTAATCGAGCTGGCGATTTTCTTCACCTGTTCTGGTGGGTGCTTCTTCGGGTTGTTCACATAGGGGATAAGCTGGTTTAAAGGCACATACTCAACCTTCACGCTGACCACCTCGTTTTGTAGCCGGGCGACGCCACGCCGACGCCGGCTGTAACCGTGTTGGCTCACTAACTATTTTAGCATTTCCCCTGTTCACTCAAAGAGGCTCGCACATTATCATATATTGTATATATGTATTCCACATTTCCGCTTTTACTTATTGAGGCAAAACTAAAATAGTTTGAGCATATATTCATAAGCGACTGACGCCTTCTGGCGTCGGGTGTAACCTGAGGTGAGGACAAATGGCGAAGAAAATTTCCGACTACCTCGAAAGGCCGAAGCACGACAACAGACAAATAGTGAAAGCCCCCGCCGTCGTCGGGGAAGTCATAGCTATCGAGAACGCCTACTTTCGCACCGGAGAGAACGGGAAGCCATACGTCAGCATTTACTTCCACTTCGATAAGGACGTGGATAAAACCCCCTACGTCTGGAACACCAGCTCCAGCGTGGTGATGGACCAGATAAGACAGTTAAAGGACGCCGGAGCATTTAATGATGATGAACCGGTTCTTGCCCTCGTGGGCAAACGGAAGACCAAAGCCGGATTATGGTATTACGTGCTTTTGGATCCGGAAGACGAACCAATCACCGAAGAGGAGGGGTGAACGCTGGCTACCTTTACCCCCATTATTCTTTCGCCGGAGGAAAAGGAAGAGTTTGCTGAGTATTTGCGTGGCCGGGGTTACGCTCCATCCACGATTGAAACCGTGTTTAACTACCTGCTTCTTACGACGGCTAACACGAAGCACACGAGGCATAAGGCCAACTGGGCACGCAGGCTTTACCACGAGTGGGAGCGGGCAAAGCATAAGCAAAAGTGGTTACAGGATGAGTTTATGAGGGGAGACAATGAAGGAAGGAATGACGATTGAGCGGGTGATTAATATCATTCTTTATACTCTCCTTGGGGCCGTGCTCGGTGAGTTTGTCGCCATAATTATCGCTGTGTTCTATAAGCTGGTAGGGGGGTGAGAATGTGGGTGCTCGCTTATTTGCTGTCGTCAATCAAGTTTTGGCGTGGCTCAACTCGAAGCTTATCCACTTGCGGTGGCGGAGGCGTAAGACTAAAAAGCGTGTGCGTGTAGAATTATGACGTGCCCTGTGTAGGAGGGCCGGTTTGTGACCCGGGGCCGAATGACGAAACGGAATGCTGAGGGGAAGCGAGGCGGGTTGGCTGGCGAGACTAACACCCGATGATTGGTCACCTCCAGCGGAGGCCCCGCATAACGTTCATGTAAAAGAGGGCGGTGGAGCGCGGAGGGCGCGATGAAGC
>Ga0256842_1001541_pt1 | contig 18208 bp, 24 predicted proteins | sample 4559240metaG_FD_185973 | JGI IMG/M metagenome (GOLD analysis project Ga0256842, IMG submission 185973) | Hydrothermal vent microbial communities from Guaymas Basin, Mexico - 4559-240 | ecosystem: Environmental > Aquatic > Marine > Hydrothermal vents | place: Mexico: Guaymas Basin | collected...
AATTTCTTCTAAAGTTCTTTCAGTTCTATCATCCACTATACCGTAACGCATTCTCATGATCGCCTGCTCTCTATCGCTTAAACGTCCTAGGAGGACATTAACCATATCGCTTAATTCGGCGTGCTCGAATTCACTATCGTGATCATAACTATATTCATTAATATGTTTATGGGTACCATTTTCAACATATTGCAAATTCAATTCATCGAGTCTTAATGGTTGCATGAGGTTCTCTAATTGTATCGTGGCTTTAATTTTAGCTACACTTAGACCAATTTTACTAGAGATATATTCTAATGCATCTATATTAGTTAAGTCACTGCCTAGGGTATCACTTTCTTCAACTACTGTCATTATCCTATTTCTAAGATCGAGTTTATCCTGTGGTATATATATTAGTCCACTTAAACGATTAGTATTTTTATATAGTTTAAGATATACACAGCTAGGGCAGCGAGTATCGAATTTATTATTAACATCACCCAGATAAGTGCCGTCGCATACGCTACATGCTTTTTTATCCTTAGTATTTTTTGCAACTCTTTTCTTATTGAAATCCTTAAGATATTTATCTTTAATAGATTCTGGCACATCACCATGATTTAGTTCACTTATAACCTCTTTTTTCAACACCTTACCACACTTTAACATCATGTCTAAATTTCTAGAATTCTTGGCTATAGTGTAAGCATAGTCTATAATCTCTTTTATTTTAGTATTCATTTTGTTCTCCTCAGAACAGGTATATTACTGTACCTAGAGTATATATGAAGTTACGTATTCCTCACATATCTACATGTATTATATATGGTTGAAAAAAAATGGAAAACAAAAAAATAAATGATATGGTTTAGTTTTACTAAACCATATCACAATGTAAATCCAAAAATCCATTTACCACATTTACAGCAACTTTAATCACCATATCATCAAATACGACCTGACCGAATAAATCGTTAAATTTATTTAGGTTTTTATCACTTAATCTTTCTAATTTATTTTTAATATTAAGTGTAGTGTAATACTTTGATTTATTGATCAATAGATCGTATGTAAATTTATCTATATGATTATCTTTTAAATCTACGAATACATTAAATAGAACTTTAGTTTCCAAAAGTTTCTTAATTGTATCTATTGGTAAATCTAATTCTTTATAAAGATTATCAATAACAACCATATCATTATTTATTATTACTTTTTCAATGGTAGTGTTATTAATAGTATTTTCAACTGGCATCTCCAACTCTTTTTGTCTTGGAGCAATGTCTTTTAAGATAGATTCTCCTAAACTTGTGGTTAATGAAATCTTTGGCTTATCTTCTTCAAATGATTTAACATTGTCAGCAAGTTTAGCAACTTCCACAGTACCAATGTTATTTTCATTTATAATATTTAGAATCTCCTTACCAGAGAACCACTTTTTATCATCATTGTCAAGAGCATTAAAAATTTCATCTACATTCAGAACATACTCCTTGCCATCTATAATACTTTTTGGTAGATTTCTAATCAATAGATCTTTATCATAAAGCTTTGAATTTATAAGATTAGTTTTCTCATCGTAATTAAGCTCATATATGTCTTTAATAACCCGTTCGGATTGAAAAAATTTAAATGCTTTCTGTTTCAATATAGCATCATTCATTTCATCTGGAAAATCAGATCCAATTAGATCAGGCATTGCAACGGAATTAGTTCTAACCCTATCTATTAACATTCGAAGTAAATTTTCTATACCGTCATCTTTAGAATGGATATCTATGTGGACGTTCTTTAGAACGTCATGCATAGATTCTAGATAGTTTATTTCGAAGTCAGTTGCATCTTTTAATGCTTCATGTTCCTCTCTTCTTAACATCTATTTTCCTTTACTTTTTAAAATATTTTCATAAAGAGAATCATCGTCTAAAAGAGTATATGGTTTCTTAGGATATTTACCATAGTCCTCAACTACCATCGTTCTCTCAATATCAATAGTTTTATCTATTTCATTTTTAATCTTATTAATTAACTTCCTTTCGATTTCATCAAAATCAAGTTCCTTAAGATCATCTTCAAATTTAGTATGTAACTTGCTTTTAAGGTCAGCAAACTCTAATACATCTTTATGTAAATCAGAGTTAGTATCTTTTAATGTACGCAAGTCTTTACCAGCATTAGTAGCGTTACCTAACTTAACTCTCATACTTCTTATGTACTCAAGATCTCTTTCTGTAGGACTAATGCTGCCCCTAATAAGAAAATGATTGTAACCTTTTGCATCATCAGGAAGTTTATCGAAGTACTTAGTGTTATTTGTATTGCTATCAACACTATAACCAAAACTCTTTAAATGTTTAATGAATAGTCTAGTTAGCAGCCTTACAGCTTCTTTCCAAGTTTGGTATTCTTTATATGTATAGAATCCATCCTTAGAGTGAATACCCTTAAAACTCTCTACGGTTGGCATAATGTAGTTACCAGTTTCTAGAACGACTTTTCTGACATCTACTACTGTCCAATATCTCAATTTGTTAGCAAGTAAATACTTTTTAACGAATCTCCATCTTTTCTTTTTAGCTTCTTTGTCTTTACCAATAAACTCTCTCATTGATTTAAGGGAAGTTTCTTTAATAAAGTCAATCATAGGCTCTTTCAATTTTTTCTTAAGCTCAGGTATATTGTCTGCAGTTACAAAATCCATACTATCGGAAACAAGCTTACCCATGAAGTGTAGTACTCCAAATAATTTCTCATTCTCTAAATAATAAGAAATAGTATAACCATCTCCCATATTTATTGATCTGTAGGTTTTACCTTCTGTTTCTTTCTTTGCCATTTTAAACTCCTTTGGTCTTATTGTGCGTGACATTTATAAATAAGGATTTATAGATGTACGTACTTAAATAATATAGGGTTAAAAATAATTTGAAAATGTTTTTGTATAGTATAGTATATAGTGAAACAAATAGAAAAAGGATATATTATGGGTAAAATAGTTGAAGTAACTTCACAAGCTGACCTAGATAAAGTAGTGACTGGTAATAAGAATGTATTGGTAGATTTCTGGGCGCCATGGTGCGGCCCTTGTAGAATGATAGCTCCAGTATTGGATGAGATCGCTGCAGAAGATAATGGTATTACTGTAGTTAAAATTAATACAGATGAAAATGGAGACTTATGTACAGATCTTGGTATTAGAAGTATACCGACATTATTTAAATATGTGAATGGTAAACAGATAGATACGCAAATTGGTGCTATGAGTAAAGACAAGCTTATTGAAGGTTTGGTTAAAACAGAAAAAGGAAAGAAATAATGTCAGATAAAAAAACAGAAGAAATATTAAGAGAAAAAGGTTTAAATGCACCTCGTTTAACACCAGAGGTTATCAATAACTCTATTGCTAAAAAAGAGTTTCACAAACTTACTGATGTATTAACAGTATGTGTTGTTACATTAACAAATGGTTATACGGTTACTGGTGAATCTGCATGTGCTTCTCCAGAGAATTACAACAAAGAGATAGGTGAGGATATTGCATTTAAAAATGCAAGAGAGAAGATCTGGGGTCTTGTTGGATTCTTATTAGTAGATGCATTAGCTGCTGATGAAAACAAGATTGACTTCTGTACTGAAAATGATACTGTTGAAGGAGTTTGTTGTGGAAAATAAAGCTCTTAATAATACTAAAATTGATGATGTTAAGAAAACAACATCTGATGTAGAAGTTTTTGGTGACGGTGATTTATTTAAGTTGTTGTCTAAAGCATCTTCTAGAAGTCAGGGTTGGATGAAGTCTACTAAAGCTATGTTCACTGGAACAGGGTGTGTGATACAAGTTACTACACAAGTACAAAATCCAGACCTTACGCATAGTGTTGCAGAAGCGGTTACATTTGTTCCTAATGTTAAAATTGTGGAGGATATGAAAAATGGCATTTGCATAGGTCGACATTTAGAAGCTCTATAAAAGAAAAAATAATGAGTACTAGTATCGCATAGCGATACTAGTACTTAAACTCTTTTTAGTTCACTGCGGGTGAACGTATGTGGAGTCCAGCAATTATACATTACTTTATCATCAGTTGTCTCAGGTTCCAACTTAGTACCTAGAATATATTCCACCTTACCAGTAAAATCAATATTCTTTCCAACAATAAAGTATATTTCCCCACTTAACTCAGATATATCGCCTCTGCCATGATTTGGGTCTAGATTATCCATGTCCACAGATACAGCATCACCAAAGTTTAGTTCATTATCTTCTTTCTTTAATTCACTTGCAATAAAACCATATGACACATAGTCATTAAAACTAATTATATCATCGTCAGTTTTTGGCTCTTTAGTTTTTGATAAAGTATACTGTAATGGTTTATCGTACGAATTGATTATTTGTACGATATATAAAGTTTTACCAATATACTGTTCAAATAATTTTAAATCAGGATTATCCAGAACGTCTTCTTTACTTATCAATACTGCGTCACCCATGTTAAAAGACTTATCTTCTTTTAAAAGGTCTTTAAACTCTTGACTAAGTGCTATTGCATGGTCAGATTTAAAGTGTACGTCAAATGTAATCTCGTCATCTACATGACCAGTGTATTCAATTAAGCTAACCTGCCCATCTTCTCTAACCAACTTAATAATCTTATTTCCATTTTCATCTTTGAAAACACCAACACATTCATACCCATTTACTTTTTCTTTACTCATCTATAACCTCCTTCATTATGTGGTTCACTCTATGTACGTACGCTTCTAACTCTTTATTACCAACCCATGGCGAACATCCATCATTGAATAAGTAGCCATGTTTATTAAAGAATAAGTCATCGCGTAGACTATTTGGGTTTATCTGCAAAACGGTATCAGCTACTTCACTGCGTTCAAATGATTCCTTTGTAGAGCCCAAAGGTAAGTATTCTCGATTAACTAAAGTTATACTTTTACCATCAGCATTTATAGTTAATTGATACGGTAGATTGTGACGCATTACATCATACCTAGCATCTTTATTTCCATTCTTTACAGTAATAAAATCTAGATCCCTAATTATCTTATTTTTCATCATCTTCTCCATTTTCTAATCTTTTAAAATTTTAGCTTCATGATGGCATCACCAGTTAAGTTAAGTTCTATTACAGTATAATCAGAGCCAAGTTCTTTGGCTCTTTTGTCAGCATCTGATTCAGTCGCAAATAAGATGTTATCATGAACATTTGCATACATTTCCTGCGGTATCGCTAGTTTACTGTAAGATCCGCCCTGCTCTGGTACCCTTACATCCATAACTACAAGATAGACTAACATTTGGCTTTACTTAAGATTGATGCTATGTCAGCAATGTTATATTCGGTTAACCAGTAATCTAACAAACTACAATTAACGTGTTCGCCACAGAATTGTTCCATGATATAATGTTGAGCAGTTTTTTCAACTGGTATATAAACGAATGATGATTTACCCATAACTCTACCATTTCTATAAATAGAAGCATTTACATCATAAATATCTATAACGTAATCGCCAGCTACATTAACAGTAGTTATAGTTCTATCCATAACAACACTTGATTCTAAATCAGTAATTTTACATTCTTCACCAGTAAGTAGGTTGTAATGTATAGAATCTGTTTTACTATACATTACTTCCCTACCATTCTCTGGTAAAAGATCGGACGCATCTATAGTAACTAGACAATTTTTATATTGCTTTTTAGAAGAGTTACCATCAGTTAACGGTAATATCTTTGTAATTCTATACACCCCATCACCACTAGGCTCTAATTCAAAGATGGCTCTACCATCCTTTTCTAACTTATAGAACTCGTCGCTACCGTTCTTATATACTAAATAGTCGTTATCGTTATAGTCATTGAACAGGACGCTGTCCGTAGTTCTGGTAGTGAACTCATCGCCAACTTTAAGATCAGATACTTTAGTTACTCTATCGTACTTACATCTTTGTCTAGTAATATAGCAGTCGAATTGATATGTGTCAACTAACTCTAGGAAATCACCCATATCAAAATAGTCTAGTTTTTCAGTACCATCAACATACAATATACTACTGTCATCATCAACATCTTTACACATACGTTTAAGATCAGCCCATGTTTCAATCGTATAAACCCCCATATTTGCATTCTTAGCAAAGTTGGGATTACCCTTACGCATTCCCTCCAACATATGCTCCATAAGACCTACAGCAGTTCCATGGTCGAGTGTAGTTAGGAAATAGTGCTTCATTAGTTCATCATCTTTAACATGTCCAAGAAAATCACCTACAATTTCTTCACTTTTACCTTCGCCTTTTAATCCATTTATAATTGTTACTCTATTCATTCTATAAACCTTTATTTCTAATTTTGTTTTTTAAAAACTCTTAATAAATTCTTTGGAAGCAATGTGCTTCCAAAACTTCTTTACCTACTATTATTTACCCTCTACAAATCTAATACGAGCATTATTCTGAAATGGAACAATTTCTTCAGTTTCAGTATTTATGACTTGTACTATATCAGTACCGTTACTGTAAGATATTATGTTATAGAACTTATACGTTCCTTTTCTATACTTTATTTGGAATAATTTGTTTAGAGTTACTTCATCTTTACAATATAAGAATACGTCAAATAGTTTATCCCATGAATCAATGTTCTCAACAGTTGTAGTCGAAGTCGACTTTTCTGGATCTTCATCGCTGGCAGCCTTATCGATCCATTCAAAACTAACTGGATCAACATGCAGCCTATCTATACGCTCGTCAAAGCTGTATTCAAAGATAACAGAGTCGCCACCTATATTTATTAATCCATTGCGAAAACGCTTAAGTTTGTCATTGTTTATTTTAATTACAGTATCACCTTTATCAAATTTCGGTACAGTATAATGGATGGTTCTAGAATCACCAGGACCGTTATCTACAGCATTTGCCATTTTCAATTTGTTATTAAGTTTAGTACTTTGTCTTTCTGTACCAACACCACTATTTAATATATCATAAGTTCTCTCTTTAACTTCTTTAGTAAGATGATCACTGAGATGTTTTAACATATGATATTCTTTCATTATAGTTAAATGATTTTTACCATTAGTATCTATATTAGATAGTCCAGTAATTACTTTCCAACTATCAGTATCCAATATACCTGACATTTTAATAACATCAATAATTACTTTAGCATCGTCATCATCAACAACAACATCACTAACTGCCGTACAGTCTTGATGTCTGCATATGCAAGGAATTTCCAAACATTTTTCACATCTACACATAGTCATATTTTATCCTTTTTAATCTTTTGTTTTTAACTAACTATAGGCTTATTGTCTCTAGCGCCCATTCCTATTTTATGTGGTACGGATTTACCTATTTGTCATTCCTCAAGTTATATTGACATTAATCTTGGAAAAGACATCCTTAGCAAACTTGTTCTCTATTCTAGCTTCTGCTAAATCCCTAGTAACGCTAGTTAGGAATCTTGCAATACCTTTATTGTTTTTATCCAAGAATGTGCTTAGCAATATGAAAGTTCTATTCGCATCATGATCGTTTGTATCATATATTACCTCAGTACCATCCTGATTAATGGTTGTTAATAAATAACCACCTCCATCAAATGCAACCTCTGTTTTAGGTTTTATACTCACTAACATAGTGATTTTTATATCTTTTGTTCTATTAGTTCCAGATAAGTAAACATTCTGGATAACAACTAAGTCAGTTGGTAATGTAGCTTCAAAGTTACTAATATGACCATAAGCTATGATCGTTCTTGTTAGCATATTTTCATTGCTATCAAGTTCATCAGGCTCAATAAATGAACCACCATTCGGTCTTAGGATAAGACCATTCTCGTACAAAAATTCTGGAACAATAAAGTCCATTAATTTGGAATTAGACATTATGTCCCCTTATTTATAAAGTGCATCTATGTAATCACTGTCTATATGGAATAGTTTCTTAGCACTTAAAGCTTTCTCGATATCTTCCCTAAGCTTTAACGTCTCAGGAGACGTCTCACCCATTTCCATATATCGGTTCCATACCTCTTTATCACCAAGATGCCCATCATTTGCATTGTAGAAGTTAATGTCGCACCATTCATTCTTACTCCATTCGTCAGATACAAAGTTATGTACATATGCACAATATGCAGCTTCACTAGGAACCTCTTTACCCCAGGCTTCTTTAACTAGATCAAAGATTAAAGGACTATGTTCATTTTTAATAAACTCACGTATGGTACCAGCATACTTAGCTTCTAATTCTCCCATCTCCCGTTCAACTGCTCTTATTGAATCATTCATCTCGTAACCTTTTTTATTCTATATAGATTATTAGCCTATCTAAACCATCAACTTTACCAGCAACATTAAAATCATTGCACATTTTATAAAATACATCTTCTTCACCTTCTTCATTACTTATAACGATTTCGGTTACAGGTAAATTACCATTACGTATTAAAGGTAATCTGGTTTTTGCATCAGTTGCAGTGAATACCCAATATGTTAATTCATTTATATCTAAGTATCTGATGATATCTTCATAACCTTTTCCAGTATGATTGTAGTCCATATACTCTACTTTAAGACCAATATCCAGATCTCTTTGTCTATCTTGACCATACTCATAAACAGTACCCATTAGGCTATTTCTGTTATTATGATAATAGTTAAGTCTATCTATAAAAGCTGGACTATATGTCGCTTCTATATCAGCTTCTATAGCAGCTTCTATGTCAGTAATGCTTGCATGCGGATCAATCCCTGGTTGATTAAGATATGAGAAATCATGTAGGATATAACTTTCTTGTATATTGAAATGCTTCTCTATTTGTTCGACAGTTGTTTCAAATGCTTTGTTGGCTTTAGTATCTCCAGAGATAACTACCATCGCACCATTGGTGCTGCCAACAGCAAATCCAAAACTTTTAACATGATGAATTCCTTCTATTGCTACAAGGAAGTTATCTGGTTTAGTATCACCAAGAGCTTTAAATTCAACTATCTGATTCATGCTATAAATAGGCGCAGGACCATACCCACCATTTATCACCTTTTCATTCTTGGGCAGGAATGAAGCTACCTCAGCACTAAAGCCTTTAGCATATCTAACTATAGTAGTTTTGCCTAATACAAAATATCTATAGTATAGTAACGATTTTAAACTACCGACATGATCGTCACCAAGATGTGTTATTACAACAAAATGCATCTCTTCTAATATCTCTGGTCTATGTTCCTTAAGATATGGAAATACATTATATCCACAATCGAACAATATACCAATTCCATCACACGTTACATAAAAACTACTATTTATTAATTCCGTGTCAAATGCACCACCACTACCAATAACTTCTACCTTTAAATCCTTACTCATTACTACTCCTCACTCTTTTCGCAATCAACATCAAAACTTGTACATAGCATGTCTCTTATTACATCTTCATGTTTAACAGTAATACTATCCCCATCAAGATCAAGACCTTCAGTTTTCACTTTAACACCACCACCATCATCTGGAACATAACTAGTATATTCCAGACTCTCTTCGCTATCCATAAAACTCTCTACAAGGATAGTACCGTTAACGTCTTCTAACTTAGTTATAATGTCCCCAGATTCATTTTTGAATGTATCTATTACCTTTCTACTCATCTTACCCTCCAATTATGTATTCGATACTACCAGTATCTACTTTAATAATATATTGTCTATTATTTTTTGAAACCGAAATATATAATTGAAGAAGATAAGGAGAGTAAATGAGTAATATATTTATAAAAGATCTGGAAAATTACAATATCGATATGAAGCCTGTTGCTAAGTACGTCGAACAAGCAACAATATATATTCATAAAGCTACTGGTAAGCCAATTGAAGAATGTAAAAGATTGGTTGCAGCGCAACTTAAGAAAAAGGATATAAAAAATCCAATAGTTAAATATAACTATAGAAATGATAATGGTGACGTAACAGTTGAGAGTACAACATTAACAAATTATATAGAAGATAATGTAGCTAGCAATCATATTGTTGTTCCATCTATGACCGCTTATGTACACCCAACGGTAGATAAATCTCTACATGCTACGTTCCTAGAGAAGAATATTGCCTCTAGAAATAAGGATAAGAAAACAGCCTTTAAATATAAACAAGAGGGCAATGCTGTATTGCATGGCCGATACAATACCCTACAGAAAAGTAAAAAGATAGCCAACAATTCCTTATCAGGAGCTTATGCATCAATATCAACAATACTTTATAATCCAAGCGCGCACTATTCGTTAACAAGTACAACTAGAACAGCAACTAGTATAGCTAATGCTATAACCGAATCAATGGTTGCAGGTAATAAACATTTTAGAGAACCAGAAATAGCTTTAAATTATATGTTGTCTACTATAGCTACTGTTGATTATAAGACAGTATCAGATATTATAGATAAGTATGGTATACATAAACCTACGACAGGAGAAGTATATGCGTCTATTAGAAGAAGTACTGATTTATACTGGACTAACAAAGAGTATAATAAAAGATATATTGAACTACTGGATAAGCTTGATGGTGTTGAAAGAGCTATAATTTTATATACAAATGATTTTTATCATCTTAGAGTTTTTAACGATAAACTAATAAGAGAGTTTATTAGTAAACTTTCTAAGAAAGTGACAGGTTATGCTGCTAATCCTCTAAAGGTACTTAATGAATCAGAAGAGTTTGTTCTTAACCTAATACATCACATTTGTGCACCTGACATTAAAGGTAAAAAAGTAAACTATAAAGATATGGTCGGTAGCCATGAATTGGATGCGCTTGGATCAACAGCTCTAAATGTTAACGTGACATTAGAAGCGTATGCTGATTTACTTCAGGCATTTTTTAGAAATGATGTTATGCCAGTCAGCGTTGCTTATATCCGAGACATGTTAAGAAGGGTTACAGTTCTTTCAGATACAGATTCTACTTGTGCTACATATCAAGAATGGGTTGAATGGTATTATGGTGAAATCTTGTTTAGTGATGGTGCTACCGCAGTTAGCGCATCAGTTATGTCAGTTGTTACGCAGGTACTGGAGCATAAATTAAGACAATACACTAGTAATCTGAACGTCCCTGATGATTTAAAAGATAAAATTACATATAAAGGTGAATTTTATTGGCATAGCATGACTCCAATGTCAGTTGCCAAACATTATTTTGCAAGCGTTGCAATACAAGAGGGTAACGTGTTCGCTGAAGATGATTTAGAGCTAAAGGGTGTTAATTTAATTGCTTCAAATGCACCAATGTTTGTGCAAAAAATAACAAAAGAAACAATCATTAATATTAATGAGACTATAACAAGAAATGAAAAACTTTCTATTAACAAGTATATTAAGATAGCAGCAGATCTTGAAAGACGAATCTTAAAAGAACTTAAATCTGGTAACATTGAAGTTTTAAAGATGGGTAAGATAAAAGAAGCTAATGGTTATAAACTTGGTCCAGATAAGTCACCATATATTAATCATATATTTTGGGAAGAGGTTATGTCAATAAAATATGGGGTAATTGATAAACCACCATATAGTACAGTTAAACTACCGACTACACTTAAATCAAAAAGACTTATGAATGAGTATATTGAAAGTATTGAAGACGAGTCTTTAAAAGAAAGATTTAAAACCTATTGTGAGAAGTATAATAAGGATACTATAGGTACATTTAATTTACCATTAATTATTGTTGGAGAGCATGGTATTCCAGAAGACCTACTACCAGTTATTGATAGCGATAGAATAGTGTTTGATTCATTAGGTGCTTTATATATGTGCCTTGAGGGAATTGGATTTTTTAAAAAAGAAGGCATGAAGATTATAGATATGGGTTATTAGACAAAAAAGTATCATGTATACTACTAACACTGATAGGGCTACCTATCAGTGTTAGAGAGTCTAATATCGATATATTTTTATATCATTATAACCTAGCTCCAATATAGCGTTCCTTATTATATCAAGATCTGATGTATCGCAGTTAGGTAGGTCTAATCGTATATTTATACTTTCAACAACTTCAACCGTATTTAAATCAAGCCATTCTAAAGCGAATATAACAGTTTCCTTATCCTCATTTTCAAAGAGAACATAAGTATTGTCATTGGCATTTTCTGGCAGACCAGGTATAATTGCGGTAAGCTTATTATTTATATCATGTATATCAGCACCATTTTTTATCGCCAACTTAGCTGATATTATGCCCTCAGCCTTCATCATTGTGAATGACCCACCAAGCACTGTAGGTGCTAGAGTCATAAACTTATATATTTTATTCGGTGTAAAAACCATTTTTAATCTCCTCTTTCATGATTGATTCTAGATGACTATTATCATAACTTGTTATGACTATGCCTCTACTGTTTATGTTATCTAAATACAATAACGATTCATTTATATGTAACTCTACAAGCATAAATGTATAATAGTTAAGTATAGAACTTATTAAATGATCTACTTCATTTATTATATATTGATCTACAAGAGTTCCAAATGCGTCAAATACGATTTCATTTATTAGCTCATGATGATTATATGTGTATATATCACCTCGTATAAGTTTGTTTGCTGCAGTTAGTGCTGTATCTAATATGTTCTTATAGGTATCATTTACTCCATCAAGATGTTTGCTGTTGTCCTTGATCACTCTATATAAGTGCATGTGGTCAGGCGTAATATTTATAAAATATCTTCCATTTACATTCATTGTTCCTCCTGTTTAAGAAAAACCGCTGTTAAAGGCATTTTTCTATTTAATTTAATTTTATACCATCCAACAAACAGTAAGCCGTTACCAAACCTAGTTAGAAATTTTTCTAATCTTAATACGTCATTTTCTATTTGGTTTAAACTAATATTAAAGGCATCTTTATTTATGAAATTTTTAATACTGGGATCCATAATGAAGCTATCTAATATTTCGAGTATGTCTTCTGGTATTTCACCAAGATAGTATATATAGAGTATAAATTCCATATATATTATCTTATCAGTATTTTTCATATGTTTTATGCTATTAGTTATATCTATATAGATTACAGAGTAATCATCAGTAGTGCCGTTTGATTCATAAGATTCAATTTCTTCATATATAGACGTATCTAAAATTGGACTACTTATGGTCTTTATGTGTCCAGAATCATACAGTTGCGATGCCAGCGTCATATCTATTACCACCTTCTAACCAACCAACCATAATGCTGTCAACTTTATTGGATGCTATTAACCTTATTAGCGCAGTTACAGTTATTTTTAAGACATCCTTCGTTAATAGAGGTATAAACTTATCAAAAACTTCTTTACCAATAAATACTTCAAGAATGTTACTATTTATATCTTCATAAAGGTCATCTAAGTAAGTACCATCAACCATTTCCATTATATGTAAAAAGGTAATTTCAATAATACCCATATTAAAAATATGAACATCGGCATCATCAATCTTTAATGGGGCATAAAAGCCCATATTGACTATAACTAAATTACCATTATTAAAATCAATACCAAAATCCATAGCATTAAATATATTCTGCGTAGTTGGATAGTAGACGGCTTTAAATTTACTGCTTATTAAGTCAAGAGTCATCTTTTTATTTCCATTTCAACTATCACTTCGTTATTATTGGCAACAATAAACGATTTGAATTTTGCATCTACTACCTCATTACCAAAGTTGAGGGATACTAAAGAATCCATAATGGCCTTTATTTTAAGGGTGTTCTTGGTATAAAGTCTTTTGTTTATTATACCGAAAAGATCGTTATCGTTTTCAACCTTGAACCTTTTCTTCAGATAGTTCCTGTATGCTAGAATAGTATTGTCCTCATTAGTGACCCTTAAAGAGTAATTCTCTAAGAGCTTTATTTCAACGGGCGCTTTGCTTATTTTGCCAAGAAACTTAAGAATAAAACTAGCGTCTAATTTAACTATCTCATTTCTTGATTCATTTTTAGTTAACATCTAATCTCCTTTCATATGTTTTTATACATAATGAATGTTTTGCTGTCTTTATATTATTCTGACATTCTGCAAAATCAGAAACCACATAGAAGTTTTCACTCAGTAGTTCTAAGTTATCAAGCCCAACCCTTTTCATATCGATGCCCAATAACTTTAGGAATTTATCAATCGCTAATTCTATGTTAGACATAAGAGTACCCACTAGAAGGGATAAGGCTTTACTATCCACTGAAGTCAAATCTATTGGCATCATTTGTTCAGTATAAATTTTATCCAATAAATCTAGTATCTTTTTTGAAATTTCAAGACTACCATCGTATATAGAATTCTGTAGAATAACATTTAAACATACATTCGGGAATATTGAGTTAAACACATCATAACCATAAGCAGTTAAACCAGAGTCCGATGTGGTATTTAAAAGATCGTATATTTGAGAATTACTAAAGGACTTTAGATACTGAATGTCGATTATATAAAGGTTTGTATCATATGTTATAGTAGAACATGCTATAGCATGTTCTACTAACATATTTAAAGGAAACCCATTTTCGTCTAAAACGTACATGCGTCCTCCTCTTTTAGTTCTAATTCAAAGTTATGTTTATTTAATGCCTCCTCATAACGTATAGCTCTTATATCCCCATACTTATTAAGATGTATTCTTATCCCATCAAATATAAATCTATAATATGATGTATTGTTTGCCTCCAGGATATTTATAAGTGGGTCTATTATGTGCTTATTTAATGCATTGTCAATTAGTATAAAATCCTCTTGTTCAATATTAGGAGCAGCAAAATCAATAAGGTCCTCTAAGTTTCCAGCAATCCTACTATTTAAAGTTATAAGTGAATTATCATCAATATCTGGTAATAGATTATTTTTTATAAGTAGGTCACCAAATGGATTAATATCTTTCTGTAGATAGTCCAGAACATCTTCTAATAGTTTAACGACTAAAATAGGATGCAGTGGTGTAGTGCTAGCCATTTCTGGTTTATTCATCAGTATGTATGATGGAACTATTAGTTTACCTTTACTGTTAACAATATCGATCTCATTACCATAAGGCAATGGTGCTGTTGGATCTATCTTATTGCCATTCTGGCTTATATAGAGACCATCATTTTCTTCAGTAAATGGAAATCGTTGTCCCTGAACATACACTCCAATTGGATGTTGATTATATTTACCAAGTATCTTTTCTATATACCTAAGAGGGGTCTCTATGTTTAATATAAAGGTACACTCTGAATTTAATTCAACATACATATTACAACTCCATAATTTGGATAGAAACAATTAAATTGCTGCCTGACAGCATCGCATCTAGATTTGCTTCAACATTACCCTTTAACTGTATTAGATTAGGATATAAGTCATCTACAGCAGTATATACCCTTTTAAAGAATACACTGTTTAAAAGTTCATTAAAGTCATCTAATATATTGTTAGATGGTAGTAATGCCTCTATTGTTTGATCATTATTATTACCCATAACCTTACATAATGCTTTGATTAGTAATGTTTTCTTTATCATATTTATAGACTTAGAATTAATATTACCTGCATTATATTTGTCCTTAATATATTCAACTAGATCAACAACAACATTGTCTAAAACGTTATTCAAATTTCTAGCATCTAATATCAGAATTCTGTTATCACTTTTCATTAAATCCTCCTATTTTATTGGTGTTCGTCACCAAATATCGTCATTTTAAAAAGTTATCTTATAACATCTAAATAGGAAATTGTTTCTATATTTAACTCCTTAGCCTTATTAAGTTTATTGCCTGCTTTATTCCCATATACTACTAAATCAGTGGTCTTACTAACGCTAGATTTTATATTGCCACCTTGCTTCTCTATAATGTCCTTAACGGCATCTTTACCAACATGCATTGACCCAGTTAAAACGACGTCCATTTTACTATACTTACCTTTTATAGAACCACTATCTTTGGGTTTAACTAATGAGAAAAGATTCATAACATAACTTTTATTTTTCTCCATATAATTAATAAAGTTACTTGCTATCTCATCTCCTACACCATTTATTTTAATTAGGTCATCATAATTTAATCTAAAGATATCATATGAGTAAACATCACATACCTTTTTACTAACTGTTCTCCCGAAACTACTAATACCAAGCGCTGCCACAAACTTATATAATTCTATACCTTTACTATCTTCTATAGATTTTAGTAAGTTATTTATTTTCTTATCCTGAAACCCATCTAACAATTCAAGTTTTTCTTTGGATAATGTATAAAGATCCCTTACATCTCTAACTAAGTTAGTCTTAACTAGAGCAGTCGCTACAGATTCACCGAGTCCCTCTATATTCATGTAGTCTCTACCAGCAAAGAACATGAGGAATCTTATAATTCTAGATGGACAGTTTTCATTAACACATCTTATGTCAATGTCTCCAGTCTCTAGTTTTGTTTTACATTCAGGACATACAGTTGGTTTTTCAACCTTTATTTCCAAACCAGTTCTTCTATCCTTAAATACCTTTATAATTTTGGGTATAATATCACCAGATTTTATCAGAACCACTTGATCGTTTATTCTAATGTCTTTCTTCTCTATCTCAGAGTAGTTATGTAGAGTAACGCGTTCAACAGTACTACCATCAATGAGTGTAGGAGACAGTATTGCCACTGGTGTTATTACTCCAGTTCTACCAACCTGATCTATTATATTAAGTACTTTTGTGGTTTTCTCTACAGCTGGAAATTTATAGGCACAACTCCATTTAGGATATTTGTTAGTATATCCATAAACATCATGTAATTTGGCGTCATCTATCTTTATCATTAACCCGTCTATCAGCATAGATAAACTAGGTCTATGCTCTTGTACCCACTTGTATGTATCTCTAATAGCATCTATGTTATCATGTATAAAATTAAAGGGACTATGTTTAAAACCCAGGTCCTTTAATAGATCGGCTTTATATGTTTCAGACCGACTATATCCCACTATATCTTTAGAATAGATATCCCAAGGATGAAATACTAAGTTGGCCTTTTTAATAACACTTTGATCTAAACTGCGCAATATTCCAGCTGCAGCATTTCTAGGGTTCGCATATAGTTTTTCATTATTAATCTCTTTAGCCAAATTTAATGCATCAAAATCTTTTTTATATAGAGTTACTTCTCCAGATACCTCTATGTAGTGCGTAATGCCTATACTTAATGGTATCGTATTTATCAAAATAGCATTCCCATATACAGACTCCCCAATTCTACCATCACCCCTAGTGATTGCATCTGTAAGCACGCCTTCGTTATATATTAGTTTTAAACTAAGCCCATCATATTTAGGTTCTAATTTAAAACTAAGTCCTTTCTTATTAGATAGCCATTTTACTAATTCATCATCTGTGAATATATCTTCTTGGCTCCACATCCTATGTTCATGTTTTACCTTATTAAACTTTTCAGAAACTCCACCAATCCTCCTAGTTGGACTATTTGGATGAACTTTATCAGAATGCTCTTTTTCATAGTCTAAAACCTTATGATATAAAGTATCATATTCCTCATCAGTGGCTAGTGGATTGTCCAAAACATAATACGCATGTGCCCATTTTATTAACTTTTCTACTTCTCTTTTGTAATTAAACATAACTGTCCTTCTTAGATTAAAAAAATATTGTTAGATATAGAGTAGACGAATCTACTCTATATCCATATTAAAATACTAAACCATTTTCATCAGGCTTATAGTCAGTGCTAATATCATCAACTGTAGCTCTTTCAGCAGCAGCTCTTATAGTTTCTATCTCTTCTTTTAACTCATGTTCTATTATAGAGAATGAGTTGGCATAACTAACGATATGTATTGGAAATTGCCCCTTAAACATTGATATAACATTGTTGTTATCTGTAGTACCAGCTTTATAGTGTGTCAGTCCAGTAAGATTTATATCGCATGAAATATCAGGTGTAGTTATCGTTCTTGCACCAATAGGTGTAATATGGTCAGGTAGGTTAACGTCCTTAACGAAAACACCCGTACCATATAGACCAGGTTTAACATCAAAGTCAATTTCTGTTGGATCGAAAAAACGAACCATGTCTTTTTGATCAATAGATGTGTTTTCACCAGATAAGAATAATGACAATGCAGATAAGTTTTTGAATATCTCTTTATCAGTAAAATTAGATCTCTCATCAGTTGTAT
>Ga0256842_1001542_pt1 | contig 18205 bp, 14 predicted proteins | sample 4559240metaG_FD_185973 | JGI IMG/M metagenome (GOLD analysis project Ga0256842, IMG submission 185973) | Hydrothermal vent microbial communities from Guaymas Basin, Mexico - 4559-240 | ecosystem: Environmental > Aquatic > Marine > Hydrothermal vents | place: Mexico: Guaymas Basin | collected...
AAAATATTTTATACGTACAATGATGTATTTGAGTTTTTTAGCTACTTTTGGTTTTGTTCAACAATGGATATAAGGCATTGGGCAATAAGTGGTTAAATTAAAAGTGATGAATAATAATATATGACATTACGATATTATTAAATGAAAACTTAATAGAAATGTTAGGAATTGGAGCAGGAACAAATAATTCGTTGAAATAAGATAAAACTGAATCATTAACAATAAGCCTCGCTACTGCGTAAGCAAAATGCATTAAATTATTTCTAAGTAGAGGCCTAATGGTTAATTTATAAGATTAGGATTAAACATACTCTTACTATTATCAATGGAATCTAATATTTCATCAATACCTTTTTTATCAACGGCAGAACTAAGAATCATTGGGGGTAATTCCTCCCATTGTTTAAACAATTCTTTTTTATAAGCTGATATATTTTTGCTCAATTGATTTTTATTTAGCTTATCTGTTTTTGTGAACACAATAGTAAATGGCAACTGATTTGCACCATAATTTTGAAATAATTCCATATCATTTTTTTGTGGTTCATGACGAGAATCAACCAAAATAAAGGTATTCATAAGGTTTAGCCTTTTAAAAAGATAATCCATTATCATTTTCTCCCACTTTTCACGTATTACTTTTGAAATCCTGGCATAACCATAACCTGGCAAATCAACCAAAAACCAATCTTCATTTATTAAAAAATGATTAATTAATTGAGTCTTTCCGGGAGTTCCGGAAGTTTTAGCCAATTTACGATTATTCGTAATAGCGTTTATAAGTGATGATTTGCCTACATTTGAACGGCCAATAAAAGCATATTCGGGCTTATCCATAGGTGGACATTGAAGGTAATTTGCACTACTTTTTACAAAGTTTGCTGACTGTATTATCATAAATGATTTGTTTTATCCTATTCTCTCTCTGATAATATTTTTTATATGACGGTCTATTTTAGAGTCATAAATATCATTAATAGTAATAAGGATTCCTGACTCTTCAACATTTCCAAAACGACTGTTAATAGAAGTCCCAAAATACTTCATAGTAGGGCTAAGATTCATATAAGCATTTACCAATGGAGGAATATTTTCACCATAATTTCTAACAGAATGATTTAAGATTTTATAATCTTCGATATAATCTTTCCCTGTAAAAATATTGTTAAATTCTTTGGTATCGGTTTTATATCCTAAATTATCAATAGGCCACACAAGGTTTTTATTATCAGCGAAGTGCTTATTAAGAAAATAATGTATTAAGTCCCGAGCTACAGGATTAAAATTAGGATACATAGTTATTTTGCCGAAAAAATATTTCATATCAGGATGTCGCACAACCAATTCTCCTAGTCCATCCCACAAATTATCAAGAGAATAAATACCTTTTCGCAGATTATAATTTGGTTGATATAAAGGCTGCACAAATGATCTGCCTAACTCAAAAGTTGTAGGTAGATATTCTGTTTTAAAAACATCACTCAAATTAAAAAGATGAGCAGTAGGAGTATCCGGATTATCCAAACTTGATTTAAGAATAATATGTCCTTCTAAAAACCGATATCCTCCAACAATTTCCATACATTCAGGATCCCAAACTATTAATTGTTTAAACGGGTTTTCGGACAAATCATATTCATCAATATCAACAGCCTTGCCGGAGCCTCCTCCAGCATTCCGAAAACTAAGCTCTCTAAGCCTGCCTATTTCTTGTAAAGTATTAGGCGCATTGAAGTGGTCAATAATAAAAATCTCTTTATTACCATTATTGGTTCTTCTAACAAAAGTCTTGTTATTAAGTTCTTTAAGAATTAAATTCCTATCAATACGTTCGATAATATCTACCATAATACAATCTAAATTTCTATTGCAAATTTACATTAAAAACAAAGAAGAATCAATACGAATTTTTTCTATTAAATATTCTTAACACGAATTATTCACAAATATATCCTGACAGTTAAGTAAAATTAATAAATTTTCTGCATTTATAGCTTACAATAATTTTTAAATATCATCAAGAGAAATTAATACAGGATTCTCAAGCTTTTTAAACTCGGATACAGTTATCCCCGTAGTTCTCTTAAACTGGTTACTTAAATATTGCACACTAGAATATCCCATTTGAAAAGCTATTTCACTTAAACTCAACTCACCTCTTAGAATAAGAGCTTTTGTTCGTTCTATTTTATGGGCAATGATATATTTTTCTAAAGTTCTGTTTTCATATTCTGCAAAAATACTACTAAGCTGTTGGTAAGAGCGTCCAATTTTCTCTACCAAATAATCGGAATTACGGATTATACTATTATTATTATTAGAATAGTGAACTAATTCTATTATCGCAACTTTGATTTCATTAATTAAAATTTGATTTTTATCTTTTAGCTGCTTTAACTTATTTCTTTTTAAAAACTCAGAGATAATATTATTGTCAAGGGTAGTTGGAAAAATAATTGTACCTATTCCGACAGACAAGAAAGGAATATCATCTTTTTCTAAAAGTAGAACAATAAGTCGTTTGCAGCAATCGCAAATCATACCCGAAATATGAACTACCTTAAAATCTTTATTATCATCCATTATATAATCAGTCTAACGATGCAAAAATAAAGGTAAAATTCTATACAATACCCATTTTTTTTAGTAGGAAACTAGCATTCATATTTTTAGCTACACCAGGCCTTATCTTATAATCGAAATAAAGTTCTTCATTTATTATATCGACTTCGAAACATTGATTCTGAATCATTGGTGAATATTCTTCTTCCAATTTACCTAAAGACAAATCATGAGTAGCTATTATGCCTACAGTCTGAAGATTTACCAACTGACGAAGTAATGCTCTGGAGCCTTGTTCTTTGTCTTTAGAATTTGTTCCTTTAAGAATTTCATCAAGCAAAACAAATAGCCGTTCTCCCTTTCTAAGACGCTCTACAATAAACTGTAATCGCTTAATTTCAGCATAAAAATAAGATTCATTTTTCACTAAAGAATCCGTTGTGCGCAAACTACTAACAATACTGATAGGAGTAAAAATCATTCTTTTAGCATGTACAGGAGCACCAATCATAGCCAAGACCATATTGCTACCAATTGTTCTCAAGTATGTACTTTTCCCCGCCATATTTGCTCCTGTAATAACCTTAAGATGAGGAATTTGTTTTACAAAAAAATCATTAGGTACACAAGCATCGGTTTTCATTAGAGGATGACGTGCTGATTCTATATCCCAGATATTATTGTTATTTGGTTGTGGGAAACACCAATTTGGATTATTGAAACTTAGGTTTGCAATACTATTTAATGCATCAAACTCGGCAATTGCTTCAAACCACAGCTTTAGATGTCCTGCATGTGTGTTCTTCCATTTCTCCACACGCCACACTTGTTGTATGTCCCATAAAAATATAGCATTGAGTAATACACCGGCAAAAATATTTAATCGTGTATCTAAAGCTCCAAGTATTTTTGAGAGATGTTTGATATTTTTGCTAGCAGAATCTTCTTTTGACTCAATCTTAGCCTTTATTTGCTTTAAAAGTTGAGACTTAAAATCTGTTCTTTCAATTAGCTCTAAAATTTGGATATATTTTTCTAATAAAGCTGTTCGTTTGCTCAGGTTTGAATGAATTTTATTTATTTTTTTAGTAAAAATTCCAACAATGGCAAGACTAATAATTAGAATCGTTATTAAAATATTTCCAGGTAATAAATCAAAAGAATAAAGAAGTATTCCTCCAATATTTAATATAGAAAAGGTAATATACAACACCTTAAATGCAAACTTAGGGAAGAAGATATTTTCTTTTTCATTCCATTTTTCCAGAAAATCTATTTCACTTGCTTTTTCCTTTACAAACATTCCTCTTGCTTTGAAGAATTGGCGAAAAGTAAGTAATGAACTTAACTCCTTTACTGCTTCCTGACGTTCAATTATGGCTTTATGATCAATTTCCGGTGTATTAAACCACTTTCCCAATAATATAGAACCTTTAACTGTACAAGTTCTGTCAAGCATTTGAAAAAGAGATTCTTTTCCAAAAACATCCAAATCCAGTGAAAAGTTATGCTCCGGAATTTCGTATTCTTCTCCTTTTCCAAAAGAAGAAATATCTCCACTCATTGCTTTAAGTTCTTCCTTGTTAATTTGTAATAAATATTCAAAGAAAGTTTTTTTATTAAATAATTTCCCGTGATACCTTATTGAAAAAATAAAAATAATAATTGCAACAAATAATGCACCCCACCAATAGTAAATAACTTCATTTACCATTATCTCATATACGAAAAACAAGATCAATAAGAATAATAAAAGTCTAATAATAGATACCAATCGAATTTGCGATTCTAATTTATTCTTTTGAATTTTATATTCAGAAATAAACTTGTGATACCAGCCAACTATATCCTCCAAAACAACTTATATTATTTGATTATTAATTTTTGAAAATATACTTGCTTATCGATATCGATCTTAACAATATATACCCCTGAACTTAAATTACTTATATTAAGAGGGATACTATTATCACCTTGATAAAATTCTCCATGATTAACTTTATTAACCACCAACTGTCCTAGTTGATTAACAATACTAGTGCTAACATTAGAATTTTTGTTAAGTTCAAAATCAATATTTACAATCTCAGTAGCTGGATTTGGCCATAGATTTATATTATTAGCATAAGTTTTCACAGAATTATCAATAGAGCTCCATGCATCAGTTGGTGGAAAAATAATATTGTCAATCCACGCTGCGTCCATATAACTAGACACATATCCATCTTTACTATAAGACCATTTTAATGTATGCATTCCACTATTTATTGGAAACGAGAATCTTTCCCAGTTTTTATTACCGGACCATGATCCCATTTCATTACCATCGATATAGAAATGCAATTTATCATAGGATTCCTCAGACGAAACTTTTCTATAAAAACTAATTGAATCATCAGCAATAACATTCATACTAACATATATTGTACTGATACTATCATTTACAATATTCGCAGATGAACGAGCTGAATATTGACCTTCATATTTAAACATGGTATCAACAGTCCAATTCAGATTATTAATCGACTTCCAAACAAATTTAGAAAAGTCACCCGTTTCGAAATCTTCATCAACAACACCAACAAATTGGGGGAAGTTTTTTTGACCGGTATATGCTCCACTAGTAAAATCAAATGTAAATGGTACGATACTAAGATCACTTGCATTAGAATTAAAAACCACATCAAAAGTAGCCCACACAGTAGAATTTGCATGCAATGTGTCAAGAGTGAAATTATTATTAACTACGGCATCATTGGTAGGATTTACAAAGTTACATATAAGTCCTAAAGCATCTCTTCTACCTATGTTATTTAGTTTTATTTTAAAAATAATATGTTCTCCGGGTTCAATAATGCCATTGTTATTTCCATAAGTTTGGTCATCAAAAACAGAATTTAATATTTCTATATTTGGTGCATACAGACTAAAACTCACATTCGAATACCAATTAGTACCCACGCTATCTGTTATTTTAATCTTACCATTTACAATATGTTTATCGATAGCATTATTTATAATTGAGACATCAAAAACTCCATTTGTAGTAATGGTATCGAAGCCTGTGATATCTCCTAATGTCAATGTGCTATCATTAATTATCACTTGGTTGTCGTATATCTGAAGTACAGCAATTGTATTATTAGAAATATATTGTGTTAGATTAACAAAATCCATATCAAATTTTACGGTTTCGCCAAATTCTGCTACACTATTGTTATTTGTTATGCTATCGTTTAATATTATATTTGTAGAAATAACATAAGGGCCGGAAGGTGCTCCTCCAAAAACAGTAGCAAAATATGGAGCATGATTTTGAGCTGTAATAGTAAGGTTAAAAGTACCCACATAATTAAAACTTCCTAATTCTAAAACTGCTAAACCTGTTGAATCTGCCACAGCACTGGAAATAAGCGTATCGTTATGCGATAGAGCTACCAGTGCATAAGGTACTGTGGTAACAGAATAAGTAGTCCAGCCCGATTGAATAAATGGAACAAAACTCGCATTAATAGGGTCGGGAACTCGCAAATATGCCATCAAACTAGGGTCTCCCATAAGATTATAAACCTCCCAATAGTAATTTATTGAGCTACCACCTTGTGTTACTGCAAGATTTCCAGCCATCATATACTGATAAGAATTCATTGCCCAATTTGAATATGCTTCGTTATGAGTATGAAAAATCAAATCATAAAGTCCGGATGTAGTACCATTATAAGTTGGATTAGAACTTATGCTTCCGTAACCTACTGCCCAGTAAAAATCCTCATCCCAAAGGGTATTATCACTTGCCCCAATATATCCAATTGCTCCTTTATTTTTAGCTCTTAATAAAGCTTCGCCAAAGCAAACACTTGTGTTAAACTTATTTGTTAGACAAGCATTTCCAAGCATTAAAGGGTATTTACTCTGATTGGTCATATTTGCCACATGAGAAACATTAAAACTAGGGTCTGCCCAACCAAGAGGAGAACCATGAGCGGTATAATTTGCTATACTCACTCCAGAATCAATTTGTTGACGTATTTCAGAATCTTTATTATAAGAGCCATTAGCATAAAGATAATTCTTACAGTTTGTAGAATTGCTACTGTTAAAATAATAATTGGTACCATAATTTATTTGTCCATCACCATAAGTTGGACCATGGCTGGCATCATATCCTGCAATTAAAACAGAAGTTTCCAGATAAGAAGGGTCTGGCATAGAATAAGTTTCGTACTCAATAGTTTTATTTATTTGTGCATTTAACTCAGCAGTATCGGTTGCGGAAAATCTTCCGTACATCATTTCAGGAAAGTCATCACCTGTAAATTCGCAATAATACAAATCTGTAACATGAGTATTTGTTTGATTATAAAAACTTGGTATTTGAGCTATATCACCAACGAAAAGAACAAAAGTTGGAGCGGGGTCATTTGTACTTCCTGCGTTATAAAGTCCTTGCAAATATGCCTTAATAGAACTTGTAGTATTACCAACAGTTGTATCTTGAGTGTAGGCTTCAATAATCTTGTAACCTTCCTTCTCTTTCCAGCGAATAAATGGCTGTAAGCTTTGCTTAAACATTGAGTCAGCGACAATTACGTACTTAATTGGAAATTTATTTGCCGCTACTTTAGTTGATGTTGGGATTTTATAAGCCTTTGAATTTATCAAAATATTATCTAAAGATTGATAAAAAGGAGAATAATGAGATCTCTTATCATTCTTTAAGGCTTCATAATTATAAGAATTAATATGAACATTCAAAGTTAATTCTTCCACAACTTCTATTTGATTCTTTTTAGGATTATAACTTATTGGGCTGATTTCAATTCTAGCGAGGGAAGTTGAGCGCAATTTACCCAAAGGAACAATTTCTACCAAATTAAGTGAATATGAAATATTGCCGGCATAAGTGTTTTTATTAAATTGAAATTTAACATCCGGATTTTCCACCTTAGGAATTGGAAGTTGAGCAGGAAAAATATAATCATTTATGCCATAGTTAGATAAGTTAATCTTACGAATTTTCTTTTTTATTATTTCTATTTCATATTTCGCTCCATCAGGAAGCTCCATAAGTTTTTTATAAACTGGCAAAGCAGGATTGCCATAATCTAAGCTTTTACCAAAACCAGAGATATCAGCTGAATAAAAATTCCCATATTCAGTTTTAATGCTCTTAAAATTAATTCTATTTATTTGCAACTTTAGTGTAAAACCCTGTTTGCTTACATTAGAAATATATTCAAAATTATCATTAGTATTCCATGATATAGTTTGGGCTAAGGCAGTAGAGTTAATAACAATAAATAATAATATTGAAGTATAGTATTGAAATTTCCGCATGATAATAAGTGTAAAATAATTTATTAGAATAAGATAATACAAAGATAATAAAGGTTGCTTTACTAAATTAATTGAAATTGTGATATTTAATAATAAACTAAAAAGTTTATTTAAATGATGTTATATATTTCTTTAATTATTCATATTCTCTGCCTGCCAGCAAAATTTTTATTAATTTTTGGCTTGCAATAAAGTAGTACATTTGTGGCCTTGTTAAAAAAGCCCTTCAAAAGTCTTACTAGCAATTATAATTTTATTCATTAAATAATCAGAATGCAATTCGAACAACTTGAAATAATAGAGCCCATACTTAAGGCTTTAAAAGATAAAAAATATTCCGAACCAACAACAATACAATCTAAAGCAATACCTTTAATTTTAAAGCAAAATGACATACTAGGGTCTGCACAAACGGGCACAGGTAAAACAGCAGCTTTTGCAATTCCAATACTTCAAAACCTATATTTAAATAATCAATTACAAAATAAGTCAAGAAATATCAAAGCACTTGTTGTTACTCCTACAAGAGAATTAGCAATTCAGATTGGAGAGAGTTTTAATGACTACGGGAAATATACTAATATAAAAAATACTGTTGTTTTTGGTGGAGTAAACCAAAATTCACAAACAAATTCTCTTCGTAAAGGAGTAGATATACTAGTAGCGACTCCCGGTCGTCTTCTTGACCTTATTGAACAAGGTTATATAAATTTGAAATCAGTAGAATATTTTGTATTAGATGAAGCGGACAGGATGCTAGACATGGGTTTTATCAACGATATTAAAAAAATAATAGCACTGCTACCCTCAAAACGTCAGTCGTTATTTTTCTCGGCCACAATGCCTAAGAATATAGTTGAGCTTTCTAGAAAAATACTTAATAATCCTAAGAAAGTAGAAGTAAGTCCAGTCTCATCAACTGCAGAAACTATACAACAATACCTTTATTATACCAATAGAAGCGATAAAAATAAATTATTGCTACATATTATCAAAAGTAAAGATATTGACCAAATATTGGTGTTTTCAAGAACTAAGCATGGAGCTGATAGGATTCAACGATTTCTAAAAAAGAAAAATATTAAAGCAGCAGCTATCCATGGCGATAAATCTCAGAATAACCGCCAAAGGTATTTAAAGGATTTTAAAAATGGGAATATACAAGTGTTAGTGGCAACAGATATTGCAGCCAGAGGCATTGATATTGATAAATTGCGTTTTGTTTTGAATTTTGATATTCCAAATATTGCTGAAACTTATGTACACAGAATTGGCAGGTCTGGAAGAGCCGGAGAAGAGGGAGTCGCTTTTTCTATTAGCGAACCGGAAGAGAATATCTTCGTTAAAGAAATTGAGAAATTAATAAAACAGAAAATAAATATTGCTGATGATAATCCTTTTCCTCAAACGGAAAAACCCATGAGTACAAAAGAGAAGAAAGAATGGAATAAGGAAAAACTCGAGAGAAAAAAAGCTTTTTTTAAGAATAAGAATAATAACGATAGAAGAAATACCGGTAATAGAAGAAATTAACACGGATTATTTATAAATAATCCTGACGATTAAATAAGATCCAGCTGCGGATTTGTAATCCGTACATATAATAATATGAATAAATCCTCTATTCATTACTTATTCATGCAATTCACTTTGCTTTTATATGAATAATGTGGGTTAATTAAACGAGCAAGAAAAAAATTCTTACTTTTGTTTACTATTTTACAAAAACACAATCTATCATGAAAAAGTTCCTTATTCTATTTTTGTTATTATTATTTTTTGCTACAGGTGCAATTTATTTATGGCTTAACAACTCATCGCCCCTATATAACGGGAGCCTCCAATTTAAGCAAGTAAAAGATTCTACTCAAATTATTTACGATAACTATGGCGTACCTCATATTTATGCCACTAACGCTAAAGATGCATATTTTGCATTAGGATATGCTCATGCTCAAGAGCGTCTTTTTCAAATGGATATTATTCGACGTTTATCTGAAGGGAAGCTTGCAGAGATATTAGGACCAGGCCTAATCAGTACCGATAAAAAGATGAGATCTTTAGGTTTTTGGAAGATGTCAAAAGAAAATACAGAGGTTTTTTTATCGAAGAATGGGCCCGTACAAGAGCAAGTACAAGCATATCTCGATGGTATTAATGCTTTTATTGATAAAGACAGACTCCCCATAGAATTTAAGATGCTTGGTTATAGTCCACAAAAATTTGTCACTGAAGATGTGTATTCTAGTATTGGCTATATGTCTCTAAGTTTTTCAATTGCAATAACTACAGAGCCTGTTATGCAGGCAATTTCGGAAAAGTTGGGTAATGAATATCTTAAAGTATTTGAATCGGATTCTATTTCCGGCAAACCGAATTATAGGCCTTATGCTATTAAGGAAATTATTGCCAAAAATATAGTAAAAGACATAGAAAGTTTTCCTTACGATTTACCTATTCCTTATTGGGAAGGCTCTAATTCATGGTTGTTATCAAAGAATATGACCAAGAGTGGTAAACCGATTTTTGCCAACGACACACATATAGGTTACTCACAGCCTTCTATTTGGTACGAAGCATATTTGGAATATCCAGGAAACAGCATCTATGGTTATTATCTTGCTGGTATGCCATTCGCTATAATGGGACATAATGAGAACTTGGCTTGGGGACTGACAATTTTCCCTCTCGATAATATGGATTTATATTATGAAACTACAAACTCTGATAATACTAAATACCTTCAGGGAAAAGATTGGTTAGACTTCGAAATTTATCCACAAACCATAAAAGTAAAAGACTCTGCTGATGTAAATTACGATATACGCTGGACTAAGCGCGGACCAATTATTAATGATGGTTATGCTCAGGTAATTCAAGGTGATAACTCTAAACTAGTTTCGCTATACTGGACTCCAAATAATATAAAATCACAGGTTATAAAAGCTACATATTTAATGTCTAACGCAAAAAATTTAAAAGATTTTGAAAAAGCTATGCCATTAATAGACATACTTGGTTTGAATGTAATGTACGCCGACCATGAAGACAATATAGCTTGGTGGGCAACAGGGAAAATCCCTAAAATTTCTGCTGAGCGTAATACAAAGCTATATCAAGATGGAGCTTCCGATACTTTAGAACATGAGTATTATCCATTTTCTCATAATCCGCGCTTAATAAATCCTGCCAAAGGCTATATTGTTACGGCAAATAATTCCCCTGGCCTTTATGATTCAGTAAGCGTACCGGGATATTATGCACCAGGATATCGTGCTGGCAGAATTTCAGAACTTCTATCAGCAGATAATCAATGGGATATTCAAAAACTAAAAGCAGTACAATTAGATGTTTTCTCTCATCGCGATTTGCATATTCGTGATATAATTTTAGATGAAATATCTCCGGAATTAAAATCAAATACTGAATATAAATCCGCTATTGAAGCACTACAAAATTGGGATGGAAATTACTACATCAATTCTGTAGGAGCCACAATTATTAATCGTTTGATATACCAATCAATGAAAAACAGCATTGGAGCTATTTTGGATAAAAATAGATTTAAACAACTTTTAAATACTTATACCTTTAAAGCTAATTTAGAGCGATTGTTTGCAGATAAAAACTCACCATGGTGGCAAAACAAACGTAAAGATATATTAAATTTGTCGCTTAAAGAAACTATTGATGGGCTAAAATTACAATTAGGTACAGATATTAATAAATGGCAATGGGGAGAAGTACATCAATTGGTTCATGTACATCCTATAGGCAGAAAAAAACCTTTTGATAAAATATTTAATATTGGCCCTTTCCCTAAAAGCGGAAGCCTTGAAGTTGTTGATAAAGAAGGTTTTGTGTATAGTGATGATGCTAAGATAAAAATAAAATCAGGACCGGCTATGCGTTGTCTTTTGGACTTTGCTCATTCTGATTCGGCTATTGCTATTATACCCACCGGAGAGTCAGGTAATTTTATGAGTCCTCACTATAGCGACCAGGCACAAATGTTTGTTGATGGTAAATATCGCCAACAGATTATCAGAAAAAAGGATCTAAAAAATATGAAGAGAAGTTTATGGTTAGTACCAATGTGATTTTAGCCCTGATTATTGACGAATAAGCCTGATGATTTTAGTGCAATGATGGCATGTGAAAAGGTATTGTCTTACTGTTTTTTTAAGGCTTTAACAATACTATTTATCATAAATGGAAATCGATAGAAGCGCAATCCATAATATTTAAATTCCTTAGCACCAAAGCTTTTATAAAAGCGTGCTAAATTAGTATTATTGCTACCTTCGAAGTCCAGTATCATCTGAGAGTAACTAAATTCATCAATAAACTCATTTATAATAAAAGGCATAGCGGCCATTTCTTTTCCTTTATTACTAAGACCGGAGAACAAAAATATATATCGTTGGTGGTCTCTAAGGAATATTGCTGCAGCTAATAAATTATTTTCACCGGACATTGCCCCATAAATAATAGCTTTTCCTTTATGAAGAAGCATATACATTAACCTGCCAAGTTTTACATAATCATCATGGCTATATATCTTAAGTTCATCACCCTTATTTGCTTTAAAAAGACTAATAAGATCCTCCGGCTTAACATGCTTATTCAACTGCAAATTATTATTATGGGCTTTTTTTATATTTCTCTTTAAATTTTTGGAATATTTAGAGGTCAGAGTTTTATAATCAGCGGTTAGTTCCAGCTCAATATTAGTATTCTCTACAAGGAAATACTCCTTGCGTGAATGTAATTGATAAAATTTATTTAAGTTAATTTCCACAAGCTTAAACTCTTTGGGTATAGCAATAATAAATTCATGTAATTTAGCAAGCCCCTGCAAAGTAGATGAAAATAAACCAAGTTGCTGGGTGAAAGGAGGCTGGTAAATATATTTTATTCCATACTTTTTTCTGTAAGGCAAAGGGAAAACTCTTACATAATTATCCTCAACTATTGCATCCCATTCGCCAGCTACAATATTCAAATACCAAGAATATGCATAAATATATCCATTTATGGAATTTTCGATACATTTATCCCATAATTTAAAATTTATATCTTCATGTTTAAGGTATTTAATCATAATACAAAATTAAGACTATTTATTAAGATAAATATCTTCTTTTTTTGTTGAATTATTAATAAATTTATAAGGCCATAAACTAAGTGAAAAAATATTGTACTTATGACAGAGTTTTATAAGTCCGGTCTAAAAAGGGTCTTTGTTATCTAAATTCCGATAATTATCGAAAATCCAATTTTTTAGACTTGAATCATCTGTTATTTTTTAATCTTAATTTTTTAGAACGAGTCAAGAATTTACTTATTTTCATCCTTCTTTTTTGCCGCAAAAAAGAAGCAAAAAGCTCCCGCTAGGCAATAATTACTAAAAATAAGAAAATAATTCTAAAACATATAAACGCCTCCTTTTAATGATTTTTCTGAAAAAGAAAAATCCTTAACGTCGTTGAACGCTATATGTTTCTTTACGAATTATTCCCTTATTTTATTAACGCAATTCTTACCAATGCGGAAGTTCAATCGCTTTTAGCGATTGACTTTATGCCATCTGCAATAGCCATTGCCGTGGTGGTTTTTACTATTTCTGCTTCTTTTTATGGAGATTAGTAGTACTACGCTATATCCACAGCGGTGGCTTTTTTGTGTACTTTTCAGCTATTGGAAAAAGTATAAAATTGAATTTATTTTCATCCTTCTTTTTTGCCGCAAAAAAGAAGCAAAAAGCTCCCGCTAGGCAAGAATTACTAAAAATAAGAAAATAATTCTAAAACATATAAACGCCTCCTTTTAATGATTTTTCTGAAAAAGAAAAATCCTTAACGTCGTTGAACGCTATATGTTTCTTCACGAATTATTTCCTTATTTTATTAACGCAATTCTTACCAATGCGGAAGTTCAATCGCTTTTAGCGATTGACTTTATGTCATCTGCAATAGCCATTGCCGTGGTGGTTTTTACTATTTCTGCTTCTTTTTATGGAGATTAGTAGTACTACGCTATATCCACAGCGGTGGCTTTTTTGTGTACTTTTTAGCTATTGGAAAAAGTATAAAATTGAATTCGTGAGTCCGATATAAAAAGGGTCTTTTATTATTCAGGAACCACAGAAATACTACCCCAATATTATTGATTGACACTAAAAACTAAAGGCAAAAGATAATAACTTAACAAAGTAATCACAATTATAGCAATGAGATTTACAAAAAAACCAACAAACATCATATCCTTGATATGTAATCGTTTAGAGCTAAAGACAATTGCATTTGGAGGAGTAGCTACCGGTAACATAAAAGCCATAGAAGCTGCAATTGTTGTTGGAACCATTAACAAAAGTGGGTGAATATGTGCACTAATAGCCAAAGATGCTAATATAGGTAGTAGCAATGTAGTAGAAGCTGAGTTAGAGGTAAATTCTGTTAAAAATACCATTATTCCTGTTACAAAAAATATAAGTAATAAAGGATGAATATGTGTAAACGCTTCTAATGATTCGCCAATATATTCTGATAGTCCTGAAGATTTAAAACCCTGTGCTAATGCAAAACCTCCACCAAAAAGCACTATAATATTCCATGGTAAATCTCTCATTTTTATCCAATTAAGCAATTTTTCACCTTTCACGTTCTTTGAAGGTATTAAAAAGAGCAATATCCCAATAAACATTGCAACAGTGCCATCATTAAAGTATTTTGGCCATGGAAAAAATGAAGCCCATCCTTTGAAACTAAAATTACCTATCTCAAGTGAAGAACGTGTCATCCAAAGCAATGCTGCAGAAATAAAAAGCACCAACATCCATTTCTCTTCGTATGATGCTTTTCCTAATTTATTATATTCAACTTTAAAATCCACAGGACTTGGTTTATTGCCCCATATTTTGTTTTGCTTAACAATAAATACAAAGTAAAGAAGAGTAAATACTAAAAAAAACATTATTATGCTAACCGGTAAAGCAAAAATCATCCATTGCGAAAAACTAATTTCAGCAGCTTTAGGAAAATTTATAGCATAAATTCTTACAAAGATTGGATTGGGTGGCGTACCAATTAAAGTAGCAACACCACCTATGGAAGAGCTATATGCGGTGCCTATTAAAAGAGCAACTGAATATTTTTGTATTGCTTTTTTGTCAAACATCTCCTCCAAACTCATTATTACAGAAAGCAAAATAGGAAGCATCATCATAGTAGTGGCTGTATTAGAAATCCACATTGACAAGAAAGCTGTTGCAAACATAAATCCTAATAATATCTTAGAGGGACTTGTACCTGTTAACATTAATATTTTCAAAGCAATTCGCTTGTGCAATTTCCAATACTGCATTCCTAATGCTAACATAAACCCACCAATGAAAAGAAAAATAATATGATTGTAATAGGTGCTGCTAACATCTTTACCATCCATAATTCCTAAGATAGGAAACATAATAACTGGCAATAATGCAGTAATAGATAGAGGTACTTTCTCTGTTGCCCACCATATTGCCATCCATAGTGCTACTCCTAACATTGCGTTAGCAGTATATGAGGCATTTAGTGGTTGACTAATGATTATGGAAATAGTAAATATTGGTGCTAATAAAAATATTACTAATTTTATTTTAGAAAAAATCATATTAGATTCTTGCATAAATAACATAACTTTATATTGAAAAATATTGAACTATAAAAGTATAAAAAATATTAGATTTAATTGAATGTTTATAAAAATTGAAAGAAACATTCTTGATTTTGTATAATTTTATTATTGATACTAATTATTAGGGGACTTTTTTTTAGTATTTATTCAGCTCATATATGGCTGCCAATTAACAATGAGTATTTTTTCATTGTCAATTTTGAAATATCCATAGTCGTAGCAAAAATAGTAAATGTTATTTGCTTTGGTGGTATAACTATGTGTATGATATCTAAAATCATAGCCTAACTTATCAAGATACTCTTTGCGAATAGTGGTCTTTCCCTCCGGATTGAATTGTTTTAATATTTTTCGATTCTTACGAAGAGTTTTATTTATTTCCAGTATAAGTTGTTCGTGCTTACGTTTTACTCTACTATTAAATGAACTTCTACACTGTGCATCACAGAATTTTTTATCTGATCTTCCTATTAATTTTGCGCCACAGGTTTTGCAATTATTAACCATATCATTATATTTATGTTAAAATACTGAAATACAAAGATATAAAAAATATTAAACGAATTTATAAACGGTTATATTCGGATATATCCGTTTATAAATCCGGTTATATCATCATTCTGATTTATATTTACCGAAAATAATAAATATAGTCTATTATGACAGATAGAATAAAACCACAAATTTACTTAAACAGGGTTTCAATAGAGGAAGTGAATTATATAAAGCTATACTTTTTTATTACTCCCAACGAGCTAATTATCAGTAGAATTAAGAGTAATACATGGATTGAGTATAATTCTGAAATAGGAACATATTTAACAGTTGAGAAGACAAATACTATAGGTTTATTATTGGATCTATTTGATGATATTGCAATGATTAAATTCTATGAGTACTCAAAGCCAGAAAAGTTATTAGTAAGTAAGCAAAAATTAAGCAATCGTTATGAAGCAATAGATTTGCAAAAGCGTAGTGAACTAATACACATAACGTTACTCCCGTTTAATGAAGATGAAAAGCAAATAATAGGAATAAAACATCATTTTGAACGAAATGTATTTTATAAATTGCGGAATGAATATTTTGTAAAATATAGCAGCGAAAAGCGTTTATGGTATTTTGATAGTAGTGCTATTAACATATGGAGAATTTATAGATTATTGAAAGATAAATATTTAATAAAAATAAGTAGTTCATTAACAATTACTGATATTAAATTACGGCAAGAATTATTGGAACAAATATATGTGAAGGATCAGTATTATAAAAGTTGTCCATCAAAATATTTGTCGTATATGCAATTGCATAATTATGCTTGGAATACAATGCTTACATATCATAATTTGGTATTGCGATTTATAAATTCATATAGAATATTACCGATTAAGCGGATAAATGCTTTCACAATAGATGAACTGAATGATTACCATAAAGGAATGTTGCAGCGTAAGGGCGTGGAGGCAAGTACAATAAATCAGTCGGTAAATGCCATAAAACTATATTATACTAAAGTAGTGGGTGTAGATATGGATATGAGTATTATTGAGCGTCCAAAACTTGGTAAAAAGCTTCCTAATGTATATAGTGTAAGTGAGGTACAGCGAATTATTAAAAGCACAAATAATATAAAACATAAAGCAATATTATTTATTATTTACTCAGCAGGATTGCGAATAAGTGAATCTATACGGCTACAAAAACAAGATATTATTTTTGATCGCAAGCTGATACATATTCGAAAGGCAAAGGGAAATAAAGAGCGTTTTACAATATTGTCGGAAAAAGCTATTGACTTATTGCATACGTATATTAAGGAGCATAAGCCAACAAATTTTTTATTTGAAGGCCAATATGGCGACCAGTATTCTGATAGTAGCATAAGAAATGTATTTAATGCAGCAGTAAAAAAAGCAGGATTGCCCAAAAAGGGAGGCCCTCATATATTACGTCATAGCTTTGCTACCCATTCAGCCCGTTGGATTAAAAAATTAGTATAATTTGAATAATTAATTTTAATAATATGTACTATTTTGTTTACGTACTTTTAAGTAAAAAGGACAATTTGTTTTATACTGGTTATACTTCAAATTTGGAAAAAAGATTAAAAATGCACAATGAAGGTAAAGTTAAATCTACTCGCAACAGAATTCCTTTTGAGTTAATATATTTTGAAGGTTGTATAAATCAGCAAGATGCTACAAGAAGAGAGAAATATTTAAAATCAGGAAATGGGAAAATATATATCAGAAGTAGATTACGAGCATTTTTTGATCCTACGGGCTAAATAGAGCAAGGTGTTGATATAAGGTATATTCAAGTTTTGCTTGGGCATAATAGTAGTAAAACAACAGAGATATATACTCATGTTAGCACTAGGAATATAGAGCAAATTAAGAGTCCTGGAGATTTTTTAAACATTTAATAATATTGTGTAATAAATTTTTTATCTTTGACAACAGTATTAAATCACTTAAAAATGAATAAACTACAAAATATAGAACGCATTGAATATCAATCAGATAAAGACTTAACACCTTTTGCTAAAGTGGAAATATATGCAATAGGTGTTGCGGATATAGAGTAGTTGTGCAACATTCAAAAGGAAACATATAAAATATTGAAA
>Ga0256842_1001544_pt1 | contig 18185 bp, 20 predicted proteins | sample 4559240metaG_FD_185973 | JGI IMG/M metagenome (GOLD analysis project Ga0256842, IMG submission 185973) | Hydrothermal vent microbial communities from Guaymas Basin, Mexico - 4559-240 | ecosystem: Environmental > Aquatic > Marine > Hydrothermal vents | place: Mexico: Guaymas Basin | collected...
ATTTTTAGATGAGTATATGCAAAATATGAATGGTTCAGAGGCACTAAAGTATATCAAACAAATATCTCAAGATAAAAAAGAGAAGATACCAACTATTATAGGTATAAGTGGTATGGCACTAGAAGAGGATATTGAAGAGATGAAAAATAGTGGATTTGAGCATATAATGTCAAAACCATTTTCACCAGATATTATCAAAGATTTTTATATAGCACATTAATGATAGAAATCTTAATTATAATATCTATTATACTATTTTTATTGGCAATAGTACTTCTTTTAATAGTAGTTTCAAAAGATAAAAAAATTATCAAATTAGAGACTATATTAGAAGAGAGGGCTAATAGTGATATTCTCAAAAGACAATTTCAAGAGTTAGCAGATGATATTTTTAGCAGTTCCACACAAGATATGAGAGAACAAAATAGCGACTCACTAGGAGTAGTACTATCTCCAATAAAAGCACAATTAAATCAATTCAAAACAAGAGTAGAAGATATATATAGCAAAAACTTGCAAGATAAAATAGCACTAGAGTATGAGATAAAAACTCTAAAAGAACTCAACCAAAAGATAAGTCAAGATGCAATAAATCTAACAAATGCTCTAAAAGGTGATAACAAAGCACAAGGAAACTGGGGTGAAATGATATTAGAAAGAGTATTAGAAAATTCAGGATTAAGAGTAAATCAAGAGTATTTTAGAGAAGTATCACTCAAAAATAGCGAAAATAAAACTTATCGTCCAGATGTAATAGTCAAACTCCCAAATGCAAAAGATGTAATTATAGATGCCAAAACATCTCTAAAAGATTATGAAAAATATATCTCACAAAATGGAGATATAACCCCTCATATCAAATCTATCAAAAACCATATTAAATCCCTATCTGATAAAGATTATGAAAAATTAGAGGGCATAAATAGCCTAGATTTTATACTAATGTTTATACCCATTAGCAACGCCCTAATAGTAGCCACCCAAAACGACACCACACTATTTGAATATGCCTTCAAACAAAAAGTAGTTTTAGTAACCCCTGAAACCCTATTAATCTCACTAAGGGCAATTGAAAATAGCTGGAGATTTGAAAGACAAGCCAAAAATGCTATAGAGGTAATAAAACTAGCAGAAAAACTATACTCCAAAGTAAGAGGATTTAGCGAAGATTTAAACAAAGTAGGCCTATCTATCCAAAAATCCCAAGAACATTATGATAATGCCTATAATAAATTATACAATAGTAGAGATAGCATAATATCACAAGTAGAGAACTTTAGAGAAAAAGCAGATATAAATTCTAAAAAGAGGATAAAGTTTTAGATTGGATTTTTAGTTCCAATCTAATCTAAATCTTATTTGGCGATAATATACTCTAATAACTTTTTACCTTTTTGATTGGTGATTAATAGTTTGCCTTTTATATCTTTCATTGGTGTCTCTATAAAGAGAACTCCCTTACGAGTTATAAACTTAGTACTTTTAACATTAGAGTTTGTCGGAGTTTGTGATGCTAATATTTTTGGTAAAACTATAATTAACATATCATTTTGAGCATTTTTATGAGTAATTCTGATAGTAGGTGCATTTCCTTTACTATATAATACCCCAAGGAAAACAAACTATAATGGACTGAATAAACTAGACAATAAAATATTCTACCCCAAAAGTCAAGACAATTAAATAATCTCTATTATCTTGTTTAAATGTTGCTATAAGTTTATCTTTTAGATATATCTCTACCATTTTATCTCTTTGTGTATAAGTTATTATACAATAATAGCTAAAAGTGGTTATTTTGTCAAACTACTTATACAATAAAAATTTTATGCTATAATACTTTAAAAAAAGAAAAATAATGAATATAAAATCAATACAACAATCTTTGATAGAGGCATTTTTAATGCCAATTAAAGCTATAAAATTAAGATATATTCCACTCTTAATGATATATTTCTCTTATGGAGCGACTGCATTTACCTCTATTGCTAATGACTTTTTTGTTAAAAAGGAGCTTGGATTATCTGCTGTTGAACTAATAGAGCTTTCATTTTGGATTATGATACCTTGGAGTATCAAGATGATATTTGGGCAACTTGTCGATTCTGTTACTCTATTTGGCTCAAATAGGCGAGTCTATGTATATATTGGTGCTGTACTTATGAGTATTGGGACGCTTTTGCTTATCTCTATTGCAGGGGATTACTCTATTGTATCTGCTTATGATAAAAATAGTATATATATGGCATCTTTACTTATTACTACTGTTGGTATAGTTATGCAAGATGTGGTGGCTGATACTATGAGTACAGAGGTTATTGATAAAAATCAAACACCACAAGAGATTAAAAAAGAGTTGGCTACTATTCAAGTATTATCAAGACTTGCCTTGGCATTAGCTGGTTTTATGGTATCTGGGCTTGGTGGGTATTTAGCAGGGATTTATAGCTATGAGACTATATTTATTATATCTCTTTTTATTCCTATTATCTCTATTTTGGGTATTACCTTTGTAAAGCTTAATCATATAGAGAGTTCACCTCTGAATAAAAAGATATTTTTTGGTGGGTTGGGATTTGCTATTTTTATTATTTTTATGGGGATAAATGAAATTCCATTTGCACAAGAGATAATATTTTTAGTTTCACTTAGTGTAGTTTTATATATGTTAAAAGAGTTGATACACGAACTTGATGAGGATACAGTTAGACATATTAAAATGGCTATGATTGTTATATTTGTATATCGTGCTATGCCATCAGTTGGTCCTGCTTATAGTTGGTGGAGTATAGATGTATTGGGATTTGATGAGGCATTTTTTGGAGTGTTGACTCAAATTGGGGCTACTTTGGGGATAATTGGAATGTGGGTAAGTGGTAAGTATATTGTAGAGAAATCTATATCATCGGTTTTGATTACACTTACGATTATATTTACAATTCTATCATTGCCAACTCTTGGATTATATTATGGGGTGCATGATATGATAGGTGTTGATGCTAAAACAGTGGCTATTATTGATACTGTGGCTTCATCTCCATTTGATTATATTGCAGGTGTGGTGATGCTGACACTTGTGGCAATATATGCACCAGAGGGCAAAAAGGGTACTTGGTTTGCTTTGATGGCTAGTTTTATGAATATCGCTATTGTGGCTTCAAAGCTATTTACAAAATATCTAAATCAAATTCTTGTAGTTACTAGAGAGGTCAAAGAGAAAGGTGTGGTGGTTGTAAATGCTGATTATTCACAACTTGGAATACTTTTGATAGTGGTTATAGCTATTGGATTTATTGTACCAATTGTTACAATATTAAAGTTTAATCCAGATAAATAGCTGGATTAAAACATATCTAATCCACCACCTTGTGGTAGTTTTGGAGGTGGTTTTCTATATCTCTTTTTAACTACTCTTTTTTTGATTTTTTTCTTCTCTATTGGAGTCTCTTGCTCTTTTGGGTCCACTTCAATTACTGTGGTTTGTACTACATCACTGCTATTTATTTCACTGTTTATTTTTGTAATATTTGCTTCTACTGTTAAGTTCTCTTCAATAGAGACTACTTGAACATTTGGTTTGATTTTATCTAGGTTATAGTTTTTGACTAATGATGATTTTATATCTTTTAGTAAAAATAGATAATCAAGATGTAAATAATCGGCATATACTTTGATTTTGGCAGTGGTATAGCTATTTTTAGAACCTATATCTTCTACTACTCCTACTGGAATATTTGCAAAGAATATATTATCTAATCCACTAGTTAATACTCTATCGCCTATTTTTATTTTTTTCCATTTTTGAATATATTTGATGATAACTTTACCTTTTTCTCCACCAATTGCTACCCCAGGTACTCTATCTTTACCTATATATACAGAAAACTTACATTTTTGACTTGATATTAAATTTCCATATAAAATACCATTTTTAAATTGTGCTGTACCAATTACAAAACTCTTTTGCATCAATCCATATATTTTATCTTGGTTTAAATCTTTGGTTTTTGTTAGTAAAATTTGGTCATAAGAGTTTAATTTTGTATATCCTGTGGCATATACCACAGATACATTATTGTGAATATTATCTTCTACAATAGGAATAAGTTTATCTATTTGATTGAGATAATTTGTCTGGGCAATTAAAAATCTATTTAATCTTCTATTGCTCTCTTCTAATCTTTTGATACTCTCTTTTTGAGTAATATATCTATCTCTATAGTTTAATATATCTTTGGTCATATCATTATAAAATACCTTAATTGGCATACTCCATAATATCACTTTATCTTTGATATAACTATCTTTAGAGGAGAAAGTCACCACCAAAAATAGAACTATAAAGAAAAATACTACTCTAGTCTTCATATGCTACTTGTTGTAATATATCTAATTCATCAAGTGCTTTACCTGTACCTAATGCCACGGCTAGTAGTGGATTTTCTGCTATATAAACTGGTAGTTTGATGGCTTCTGAAAGGTATTTATCTAATCCTCTAATCAATGCTCCACCACCTGTTAAAACTACACCATTTTCTACAATATCACCAGCAAGGTCTGGAGGTGTCTGTTCTAATATAATTTTAAGTGCTTCTAATATATCAGCAATAGGGTCTTTTATCGCTTCTCTTATATCTTGTGAAGTTACCTCTATAGATTTCAAAGAACCCTCTACTTTATCACGCCCTTTGACTACTATAGTTAGCTCTTCTTCTAGTTCAATTGCCGTTCCAATGTTTATTTTAATCTCTTCTGCTACTCTATCACCAATTAATAGGTTAAAGTTTTTATTGATATAATCTACAATATGAGCATCAAGCTTATCTCCTGCTGTTCTTATAGAGTTACTAATTACCAATCCACCTAATGATATTACACCAATTTCAGTAGTCCCTCCACCAATATCAACCACAAGACTACCACGAGGCTCTTGGACTGGGAGTCCTGCTCCAATTGCTGCTGCCATTGGCTCTTCTATTAGATATACATATCTAGCCCCTGCATTTTGAGCAGATTCTCTTACAGCTTTTCGTTCAACTTGTGTAAGTCCATAAGGCACACAGATAATTATTCTAGGGCTATAAAATTTTTTTCTTTTATGTACTTTTTCTATAAAGTGTTGTATCATCATCTCTGTAATATTAAAGTCAGCTATTACTCCATCTCTCATTGGACGGATTGCTTTGATATTTTTATGAGTTTTACCTATCATATTTTTAGCATCTTGACCTACTGCCAAAATTTGTTCTTGTCCAAATTTATCTATTTGGACTGCTACAACTGATGGTTCATTGATAACAACACCTTGCCCTTTGACTAATACTAAAATATTAGCCGTTCCCAAATCTATTGCTAAATCATTTGAGAACATTCCTTTTATTGCTTTAAACATCTTATTCCTTTTACTTATCTACATCTACGCACTGATTTTATTTTTAATATAAATCGCTTTGTCTCTGTTTTCTACAACATCTTTTGTAATTACTACTTCATAGTTTTCCAAATTTGGTGCATCATACATTATATCTATTAGCACCTCTTCCATAATAGAACGAAGTCCTCTAGCACCAGTTTTTCTATCAATCGCTTTTTGTGCAATAGACTCTAGTGCATCTTGATTAAATGTCAAACGAACATTATCAATTTCAAATAGTTTTTTATATTGAGTTACAATAGAATTTTTTGGTTCTACCAATATTTTAATCATATCATCACGAGTTATCTCATTTAGAGTAGTTAGAATATGAAGTCTTCCAATAAGTTCTGGGATTAATCCAAAAGATACCAAATCACCTGAATCTATAAACTCCAAAGAGGCATCATCATCTCTTTTACTTCTCTTATCTTGTGTAAATCCTAAGGTATTTCCACCTAATCTTCTTTGGATAATATCTGTAATTCCATCAAATGCACCACCACAAATAAATAAAATATTTGTCGTATCAACTTGAATAAAGTCTTGATTAGGGTGTTTTCTACCACCTTTAGCTGATATATTTACAACTGAACCCTCTATAATTTTAAGTAGGGCTTGTTGTACTCCCTCACCTGAAACATCTCTAGTGATTGAACGATTTTCACCCATTCTAGCTACCTTATCTACTTCATCAATAAAGATAATACCTCTCTCTGCCTTTTTGACATCACCATCTGCTACTTGAAGTAATTTTGTAAGGATATTCTCTACATCTTCACCAACATAACCAGCCTCTGTAAGATTGGTAGCATCTGCTATTGCAATTGGTACATTTAGGAATTTAGCAATAGTTTGGGCTAATAGTGTTTTGCCACTTCCTGTTGGTCCAATTAGAAGTATATTTGATTTGTCAATAGTTGTATCGCTATCCTCTTGGTCTCTATTAAATATTCTTTTATAATGATTATATACAGCTACACTTAGAGTCTTTTTGGCTCTGTTTTGTCCAATTACATAATCATCTAAGAGTGCTTTGATTTCTGATGGAATAAGAAGTTTTATATCTTCTGTTGATATAGAATTCTCCTCTATCTCCTCTTCTCCAAAAAATATCTTATGAGCAGATATTACACAGTTTGAACATATATAAGTATCATTACCTGCTATTAATGGATTCTCTTCACTCTCACCTACGCCACAAAAGTTACACTTTTTTTGCATCTACACTATTCCTTGCATAAGGGATACCCCTTTTAGTTTCTATTACAAAATTACATAAATTATCTATTTTACTATTATTACTATTTTTCAAAATCTCTCTAGCACTATCTTTTAGTGATTTTCCACTCTCAAATAGCTCTTTGTAAGTTCGTTTTATTTTATCTATATCATCTCTATCAAATGCTCTTCTAAGACCTGTAATATTAAGCCCACGAAGAACAGCTCTATTACCCTCTGCCATACAATATGGTGGTAAATCTTGTGTCAAGGCACTAGCACCTGCTATCATAGCTTTATCACCAATTTTTACAAATTGATGAATACCACTCATAGCACCTACAATTATACCATTTCCAAATATTACATGACCACCAACATTAGTAGCATTAGATAATATACAGTTGTCCCCCATAATTACATCATGACCCAAATGAACATAAGCCATAATAAGATTACCATTTCCAATTTGAGTAACAGAACCACCATCAAGTGTCCCTGGGGTAACAAATGAAAACTCTCTAAAGGTATTATTATCACCAATAATAAGTTTTACTTTTTCATTATTAAACTTCAAATCTTGTGGAATAGAACCTAGTACTACATGAGAAAATATTTTATTGTTTTTACCAATCGTGGTATCTCCATCTATTAGACTATTAGCACCAATTGTAGTACCATCACCTATTGTAACATTTGAACCTATATAACAAAATGGAGCAATAACAACATCATTACCAATAACTGCCCCATCTTCTATTATACTACTTTTATGAATATTTTGCATTAACTCTTATTTATCTACTATCATAGCTTTAAGTTCTGCTTGTGCTACAAGTTTATCATCTACAAATGCTTTTGCATTAAATTGCCAAACTGCACCTCTATTTTTAGCAACACTTACTCTATACTCTAATCTATCTCCTGGTGTTACAGGGCTTCTAAATTTTGCTTTATCTATACTCATAAAATATACAACTTTACTATCAACATCAATATCATCATCAAGACTTTTAAATGCTAATATTCCTCCAGCTTGTGCCATTCCCTCTAAAATCATAACACCTGGGTAGATAGGGTGATTTGGAAAATGTCCTTGGAACACTTGTTCTGATATTGATACATTTTTGTATCCTATTATAATATCTTTTGGCTCTAGGCTTGTGATTCTATCAACTAGTAGCATTGGGTATCTGTGTGGTAATATTTTTTGAATTTCTGTTACATCAAGCACGAATTTTGACCTCTCTTTTATTTATATATGAAAATTATCAACATTTTATCTAAAATCGTTTGAATTATTGATTAGAATTATCCAAAAAAATTTATTAATTCTCTATTTACTATTATTAGTTATAGTTTTAAGTAAGACAGAGACTAAAGGACTTATTGATATGAAAAAGTTTATTGTACTTATATTACTAATGAGTAATATAATATTTGCTTTTAATGCACCACCAATCCAACAAACATTTTTGAAACCATCAGAAGCTTTTAAAGTAGATGCTATCAAAAAAGATAATCTTATAAAAATTACAGTAGTATTAGGAAAAGATATATATCTATATAAAGATGAGTTTAAATTTTATATATCAAAACCATCAAAATTGGATTTAAATCCAACACTTCCAAAAGCTATTATACATGATGAGGATAAAGTTTATGAAAATAGAGTAGTTATCACAATTGATACTAAAAGTATTGAATCTAAGATAAATAGTGATTATTCATTAAATATTGAACTATTAGGTTGTTCTAGTAGTGGAATATGTTATCAACCAATTACAAAGATTTTTGAGTTTAAGCACTCCAATCCAACTAATAGTGAGACACCAAAGAAGATAAAAGATGAGATAAGCACAATAGATAAAATTTCAAACCTCACAAATGGAGGAAGTACCAAAGATATAGCCTCTATATTAGTAGATGAGAGCTTTATATTTGTGCTATTTCTATTTTTTATATTTGGACTTCTTTTATCGCTTACACCCTGTATATTCCCAATGATACCAATTTTATCATCTATTATTATATCTAATAGTGATGGTGAACCAACACCTGCTAAAGGATTTTTTATATCTTTGATATATGTTTTATCTATGGCAGTAACTTATACAGTAGTTGGATTAATCGCAGGGCTTATGGGTGCTGATATTCAAGCAAGTATGCAAAATCCTATAGTCCTTACCATATTTTCTGGAATTTTTGTAGCATTAGCATTTTCTCTATTTGGATATTATGAGATAGGATTACCATCATCATGGCAAAATAAAATTAATGGAATGAGTAATAATGCACAAGGGAAGGGTGGGGTAGTTGGTATTGCTATAATGGGACTACTCTCTGCACTAATAGTAGGTCCTTGTGTTGCACCTCCTTTGGGTGGGGCGATTTTATTTATATCTCATACAGGAGATGCCTTGCTAGGTGGAATGGCACTATTTATTATGAGTATGGGTATGGGTATGCCTCTGCTATTAATTGGTGCAGGAAGTGGTAAGTTTATGCCTCGTCCTGGGGGTTGGATGACAAAAGTTTCACAATTCTTTGGTATTACAATGTTACTACTCGCTATATTTATGATTTCAAGAGTATTGAGTGATACACTTACAATGCTTTTATACTCTATATTTTTTATAGGAGTATCAATATATTTAGGTTTTTTTGAGAGTCAGAAAATATCATCTATCAAAGGTTATATATCAAAGGTTTTATCTATTATAGTAATATTCTATGGATTATCGCTATTTATTGGTGCTATTAGTGGTGCATCATCTATTCTTAAACCTTTTGAAAAATTTACAAATAGTAGTAGCGTGATTATAGAGACTCCAAAAGAGTCTCATCTAGGATATAGTATCAAAAGATTAGAAGATGAGATTAAAGCTAGTGATAAGCTAGTTATTGTGGATTTTGGTAAGAAATCTTGTACAGCTTGTTTAGAACTTGAAACTATCACATTCCTAGACCCAAAAGTTCAAGAGTTACTTAAAAACTTTACATTTATAAAAGTAGATTTAACTGCTAATAGTGATGATGATAAAGCGATTTTGGCAAAATATGAGCTTTTTGGTACTCCTAATATAATATTTTTTGATAAAAATAATCGCTATTTAGAGGAGAAAACTATTACTGGATTTATAGCTCCAGAGCCGTTCACACGGCACTTAGAGAGAATTAAATAGTGCTTTAATTCTCTTTTGGTAAAGTATATCCAAAAAAAGATAAAAGTTAGTTTTATTTTTAAATAAGCTAATTTTGGGTATAACTACGATAACAAAACTGTTTTTTAGCCACTTACAGAAGAGATAATCTAAAAAATCAACACTAGGGAACGATAGATATGAGGATACTAACGATAGGGTTTACTCCAGAATATGTACGAGAACTCCAAGTAGAACTAGAGAAATATTTTATATGTATTGTAGATGATGCAAAAGATTTATATGATGCAACCAATTTCACAGACTTTAGACACTATGAACTAATTATATTAGTAGATGAGGGAATCAAATATTCATTAGAAAAATATGTTAATGATGTAAAGAAAAAGAAGAGTGAGACTAAAATTATTATTCTTACAGAAAAAATTAGCAATCAAATAGCACTATATGGTTTAGGAGTAGATGATGTAGTATGTCATGATACAGATATGCCAGACCTTTTAGCTGCTAAAGTATTGTCAAATATGAGAAATTTATTTGGAACAAAAATTAATGTAGGAAAGCTTGTAATTGATATTACAAATAAAAAAATTAAATATGATGAAAAAATAGTATCATTAAATGGTAAAACATTTGATATATTAGCTTATCTTGCTTTGCGTAAGCAGAGAGTTTTTTCAAAAGATGAGATAATCAATGCACTTTGGGAAGAACCAGAGTATGTGAGTGATAATACCGTTGAGGTAGCAATAAATCAAATACGAAAAAGACTTAAAAATATATTAGGTTTTCAAGTCATACACACAGTAAGAAGAAGAGGATATAAGTTCTCATATTAAAAGGATAAAAATGAAAATAGCAATTATGGGTGCAATGAGAGAAGAGATAGCACCATTATTAGAAAAATTAGATAATGTAAAAGAGATTAAATATGCTAGTAATAGATATTATGAAGCATCATATAATGGTATTGATGTAGTAGTAGCATACTCTAAGATAGGAAAGGTATTTGCCTCTCTTACAGCTACTATATTAATTGAAAAATTTGGTTGTGATAGATTACTATTTTCAGGTGTAGCAGGTGCAATAAATGAGGATTTATCTATTGGTGATTTAATTGTAGCAAATAAACTATGCCAACATGACCTTGATATTACAGCATTTGGACATCCACACGGATATGTACCAGAGGGTGCAGAGTTTATCCATTGTGATGAGAGTTTAGTAGCACTTAGCAAAGATGTAGCAAAATCTTTGGGTATCCATCTATATGAGGGTATTATAGCCACAGGCGACCAATTTGTATCTGACCATGCCAAAAAGGCTTGGATAAGTGATACATTTTGTGCTGATGCTTTGGAGATGGAGGGTAGTAGTGTAGCAGTAGTTTGTGATGCTTTAGATGTACCATTTTTTATTCTTCGTGCTATAAGTGATAGTGCTGATGATAGTGCTGATGTGGATTTTGATACATTTTTGGAAAAATCTGCAAAAGTGAGTGCTAATTTTATCTTAAAGATGGTGGAGAAGCTAACTTAACGCTTATACTCCTCTTTGATATTTTCTAAAAATCTAATAACTCTATCGTGATATATAAGATTATCTTCATCTTCTATACACTGTTTAAAAAGTTTTAGAATAGGAATATCAATTTTATCGATAAGTTTTGGATTATGTTTTATCTGTTTTTCTATTCTCATAATTAGATGTTGATAATCAAGTCCATTATTTGTCATTATTTTATCTATATACTCATCTACATTATCTATTAGAAAACTAGCTCTATTGAAATCATTTGGATATGTAGCTTTTGCTACTGCTTGTAGTACTCTTTTTTTGCAATCTTCATTTTGATTATCTACATGAATTACAAGTGTTATTATTTTGGCTCTAAATTCTAATGAGTTATTATGATATACCAAAAACTCTCTAAATATCTTAATAATCTGTTTTTTTAACTCTTCTATCATCTAATAATCTCCATTTATATAATATCTATTATAATTTTATCAAAATTTTCATATATTCTTTAATAGAGTTTGCTATAATTAGGTAAAATTTTATATAGGAGCTATGATGGCTACAATATCAATGGGTGATTTAAAAAAAGGTGTTAGGTTAGAGATTGATGCTAATCCTTTTAAAGTGATTGACTTTCAACATGTAAAACCAGGAAAAGGTGCTGCCTTTGTAAGGGTTAAGATTAAAAATCTAGCAACAGGAAAAGTAATTGATAAAACGGTTCATGCAGGTGATAAGTTTGATAAGCCAGAATTAGAAGAGAAGACTATGCAGTATCTTTATGATGATGGAGAGATGTTACAATTTATGGATAATGAGACTTATGACCAAATTGGATTGAGTCATGACCAAGTTGGAGATATATTTGATTTTATGATTGATGGTATGGATGCTGAAATTTTATTTCATAATGGAAGAGCAATTACAGTAGAAATCCCTCAAACAGTTGTATTAAAAGTGGTAGAGACACCACCAAACTTCAAAGGTGATTCACAAGGTGGTAAAAAACCAGCTACTTTAGAGAGTGGTGCAGTAGTTCAAGTGCCATTTCATATATTAGAGGGTGAGATGATTAAAGTTGATACTATTGAGAAAAAGTATTTAGAAAAAGCAAAAACAAAATAAAATAAAAACTAGAAAGGTAATAATATGAATTTAATTCCAGAACAAGCAGAACAGATAGAGGTAAATGGAGCAACTGTACCATTTTATAAGTATGAAGCAGATGGATTGGTACATTATCAATTTGATAGTAGTATGTCAGGACACCCAGAGCCTATGATTAATGCTATGAGTGGATTACAACTGATTAATGCTAATGAGAGATTAGTAATGATTAATTCAAAAGCACCAATGGGATTATTTCCAAAGATAGAGGCTGATTTTGACTTCAAAGTAGAAGAGATACATGGTGGTAAATTTAGAATTACATTTACTAAGAAAGGTAGTGAAGCTGGACAAACAGATTTTAATGATACTGCTTGTTCAGGTTCTTAATCTATAATGGCAGTTTCTCAAGATTTTGCACCACCGTTTAGATTAATTGCACCATATTTTATAATAGGTATGATATTTTTTGTTCTAAGTGTCGCTTTGGCACTTGGACTTAATATTGCAGATATGGGTTCAACTCACACTAATGCACTTGCATGGGTTCATCTATTTTTACTTGGATTTGTGATGATGGTAATATTTGGTGCTATGGCTCAATTAGTTCCTGTTGTGCTTGAAGTAGGGCATTTTGCCGTAGATTTATATTATGTTATATATCCTTTACTTGGTATTGGTACTATTTTGATGGCATTTGGATTTTTATCATATCCTGCACTTCTTCCTTATGGTGGAATAGTTGTCCTTATTTCACTCCTTATATTTATATTAGAGACATTTCTAACTATCAAAAAAGTCAAAAAATTAAATCTTGTAATGACTACCGTGTTAATTGCAAATACATTTTTATTTATAGGTCTCATTTTTGGTATATTAATGGCTTTAGGATATGCAGGGACTATTAATGTAGATATTATGGCACTTTTAAGAGGACATATATATTTAGTATTAGCAGGATATGTAGGAATTACAATAATGGGTATGAGTTTGATTTTATTACCTATGTTTTGGTTATCACATAGCTTTAGTTGGAAGCCTGTGGAGTATGCTTTGTGGAGTATGAGTATAGGTGTTGTTTGGGTAGCTTTATCATCTATATTAGATAGTGTTGTATTAGAGTTTTTGGGATATGATATGGCTATTATAGCACTTATATTATATTTCTATCAAATTTATTTAATATATACTACAAGAGTAAGAATGGAAAATGATATATATCTACACTCTTTAATATTTTCTTATTCAAATCTAATTTTAGCTATTGTTATGGGTCTAATTTATCTAATATATCCTAGTCAAAGATTACTATTAGCGATTGGTTGGATAATATTTGCAGGTTATATCGCATTTATTATTAATGGACATTTGTATAAGATTGTTCCATTTCTAGTATGGTATCAAAGATTTTCACCACTTATTGGAAAGCAAAAAGTACCAATGTTGGCAGATATGATACCTGTACGAAGTGCAAAGTTTCAATTTGGATTTAGTAGTGTAGGTGTATTAATAGCTACATTTGGTATCTTAATAGCTTCAAATCAAGCCTTTCATATTGGTGTTGGATTTTTGTTTGTAGGTAGTATCTTTATGTTAAAAGATTTAATGTATATGATTAATTTTAAAGGATAAAATATGGTAACAAAAGAAGAAATTTTCAAAGCAGTATCAACAGTAAATGACCCAGAAGTTGGGTTTAATCTAGTAGAGATGGGTTTAATCTATGATGCTAGTTGTGATGAGGATATGAAAGTAAAAGTAACAATGACACTAAGTACAAAAGCATGTCCACTTCATCAAATGATAGTTCAATGGGTAGAAGAGGCAGTTTTAAGAGAGCTTCCGACTGTTGAAGTAGCAGAGGTTGAAGTAGTTTGGGAACCAGCTTGGAATATTACAATGGCTACTGAAGAGGTCATGAAACAGTTAAGTGGAGCGTAGATGAAAATCATCTACGGCTCTTTTATATTCTTTTTCTATTTTATAAAATATCCAGTTGTTATATTTTTACCAATAGCATATTTTTATTTAGATTATCCAAATAGTATTATTATGAATATATTAGCGGGAATATCTGTAGTTTTAATTTTAAAAGATTGGTTTTTCCCTCAGCCAAAGCCTGATAACTGTTCACAGTGTAGAGGTTGAAATATGAAGTTCTTTTAAAATTATATTAAATACTTAGTTGAATCAAAACTAACTACAGATTACATCTTACTACAAATCTACATAAAATATTACAAAATCCAAATTAAAGTTATACTTAGACTATAATTAAGAAATACTGGAGGTAATATATATAAACTACAAACCAAAAAAAATAATAGCTCAAGAATTAATAAAAAAGTCTATTAAATTTCTTGCAAAACTGCTTGGAGTAAGGACTTTAGTCCTGTTAATTAGATGAGACTAAAGTTTCTACTCCTAGTTTTACAAGAAGTCTATTATTTAAGGTGTAGGTATTAGGTCTCTTAATCTCTTTTATGTTATAATTTTTTTTTAAATAAAGTTAAAGGATAAAGAATGAGATTGTTAAAACCATTAGGTTTTATATCGGCTATTTTATTAGCTAGTAGTAGTACTTTAATATCAGCAGAGTTACAGGTAGATGTAATAAAGCAAAATGATTGGGGTAGTGGTTTTTGTGCAAAGGTTTATATATATAACCCAAATAGTACAAAAGAGTTATGGAATATCTCTTTTGATGCAGGTGGAGTGATTAATAAACTTTGGAATGCTAATTATTCAAATAATTCATCTACAACAGAGATAATGGCTTCTGGATTAGATTGGAATAAATATGTCAAAGCTAATGCAAATGTAACTTTTGGATACTGTGCTACAAAAATAGTAACAGCACCTGTCAAACCACAAAAGGGTGATTTGACTTTAACCCAGACACTTAAGGCTGATTGGGATAGTGGGTTTTGTAAAAATGTCCAAGTCAAAAATAATACATCACATGATATTGATTGGGAGGTTGATTTTTTGATAGATGGTGTTATCACTAAAGCATGGAACTCCATCTATACTCAAAATGATAAAACATTAAAAATGGTTGCTGAGGGGGTTGAATGGAATAATATTCTAAAGGCAAATTCATATATTAACTTTGGTTATTGTGCTAATAAGATAGAAAAGAGTATAGAAACAGAAACCATAGCTAAAACAGCACCAACAATAAGTAAAAATAGACTTTTAACTGAATTTAATATTGGATTTGGTGGTTCTTATGCTTATCCTTTTGTATCAAATAAAGATGGTAAAAAGATTTGGGTAAGTTCTGTTGATTTGGTATTAGATGATAATATAGAAAGTAATGGTTATTATAGTAATATAAAAGATTTTGATGCTTCAGCTTTTGATAATCTACAAAATAGTTTAAAAAATAGTAAATTCTTAGTATATTGGCTAACTGAGGGGTGGGAAGAGAGTTGGTTTGATGTGGCTAAAATCCAAAAAGCTATGGACAAAGGATATATTCCTGTATTTAACTATTGGTATTTTGGAGATAAATTAAGAGATGTACCAAACGACTCTCAAAAAGATAAATATCTAAAAGATAATACAAAAGTAGCACTATTCCTTAATAAATTAAAGGGTACAAAACTTCTTATATTAGAACCTGAATTTAATAAAGCAGGTATTATATCTTCAGATGATAATCAACATAAATTTGCTTCTATTATAAGTGATGCTATTGATAAAATTAAATCAAATACAAATGATGTTTTATTTTCATTAGCTATGATGGATACAGGATATAGAGGAGAGAAATCTACATCTAGTAGATGTGGTTATGATAACTGTTCATTAGGAGATAAATATGCTTGGGGACAACCAAAAATAGTTTATAATGATTTATTAGATAAATTAGATTTTATCTCATTTCAAGAGATGATAGGACAGTTTAGTAGAGACCCAAATAACTCTGGTGATTGGAAAAACCCAAATCCAATTTCATATAGTAATAGTGATATTGGTATAGATAATTTAGCAATTAGAATAGCCAATTTTACAGAGTATTTAAAAGAACAATATAAAAAACCTATCTTTTTACCATATATTTCTATAGCTACTGCTACTTGGAGTGATATAAATGATAATAATATTATTGAGACATCAGAGATAGATTATAATGGTTGGGATAATAAAGCAAATTTAGTATATCAAGAACTATATTCTATGAAAACAGAATTACAGCAAAAAGGTCTATTTGGATTTGCACCTATGGCTCTATTTGATAATCCTAGACACGATTATGAGGGGTATCAATACTTTATGCAAAATGAGTATCATTTAGGTATCATAAAAAGTGGTGCGATTGATGATATAGATATTGCTACAAGAGGAGATATACAACCAAAAGAGGATATTATTAGTACTTTATTTGGTAAATAATAAATTAAATTGTCTTTCTGCTTTATAGGAGAAAGATAATTTATTTCATATAATTTTTATCCATCCTCTTTAATATCAAAAGCATCATCAAAATCAACTTTAACTTCTCCACTACTTCCTGCACCTACTCCACTCATCATTAGTTTCATATCTCCTGCATTTGTAGCATTTCCTAGAGCCTCTTCTTTTGTTACTCTACCTGCATTATATAAATCCAAAATAGCTTGGTCAAATGTTTGAGTACCATATACCTCTTTACCCTCGGCTAGGGTATCTGTAATCTCTTCATCTCTTCCCTCTGCTATAAGTTGTGCAATTCTACCAGTTCGGATTAAAATTTCAATACAGGCAGCTCTTCCTCCATCTTTGGTTTTTATAAGTCTTTGTGCTACTACGCCCTCTAGTGTATTGGATAATGCTCCACGGATACGACCTTGTTCCTCTTTGTCAAATGCACCGATAATTCTCTCTATGGTCTCTTCTGCATTTTTGGTATGTAGGGTTGAGAATACTAGGTGTCCTGTATCTGCTGCGTGGAGTCCCATTTCAATAGTTTCTAAATCTCTCATCTCTCCAACTAATATAATATCAGGGTCTTCTCTTAATGCACCTCTTAGGGCATCTGCGAATGATAGCGTATCTTGTCCTACACCTCTTTGATTGATTAGACACTCTCTATCTTTATGGACAAACTCAATAGGGTCTTCAACTGTGATAATATGCTTTTTTTGTGTTTTATTAATTCTATCAATCATGGCAGCTAGTGTAGTTGATTTACCACTACCTGTAATTCCTGTTACTGTTACAAGTCCTCTTTTAAGAGTAGTGAAATAATCTAATGCTGATGGAAGGTTTAACTCTTCCATTGTTAGGATTTTGACAGGAATAATCCTAAATACACAGCTCATACCATCTGTTTGAAAAAATATATTAGCACGAAATCTTTTTTTCTTTGGACCCATTACATAGGTAAAATCTATTGAACGGTTCTCTTGGAGTGCATCATACTGTTTTGGTAATAAAATCTCTTGAGACATTCTATCTATATCTTTGGTTGTCATTAGCTCTTTTCCAAGTTTTCTTAAATCTCCACTAACTCTAAGACGCACTACTGTACCAGATTTGATATGTAAATCACTTCCACCATTTGATTCTAAACTCTTTAGGTATAACTCTAATTTTTGTTGTGTTTCATGCATTATTTTATACTCTCTAACATATCTTTAAAAGATACTTCAAAGGCTTTTAGCCCATCATTAAATAGTTTATCATATACACTATCCATATCTATACCTAACTCTTCTAAATTATTAAAATAGTTATCTATCTCATTTTGAGGAATTGGTAGTTTTGGTTTT
>Ga0256842_1001545_pt1 | contig 18178 bp, 13 predicted proteins | sample 4559240metaG_FD_185973 | JGI IMG/M metagenome (GOLD analysis project Ga0256842, IMG submission 185973) | Hydrothermal vent microbial communities from Guaymas Basin, Mexico - 4559-240 | ecosystem: Environmental > Aquatic > Marine > Hydrothermal vents | place: Mexico: Guaymas Basin | collected...
TACCTCCGCTATGGCCCGTACAAGGGCTCGATAACAGACGCGCCTGACTACGAGCTTATGGCCTACATGGGCACAAACCTCGGCATATTCGAGCCGGAGAAGATTGTGTACCTCTCCTACCTAGTTGACGAGCTCGGCCTGGACGGCATAAACGCGGGCAACGTCCTTGGCTTTGCGGCTGAGCTCTACCAGCGAGGAATCCTCACGGAGGAGGACATAGGCTTCAAGCTCGAATGGGGCGACGAGAAGGCCTTCGCAAAGCTTTTACACATGATAGCCGAAAGGGAGGGCATAGGTGAGATACTCGCCGAGGGAACCTACAGGGCAGCGCTGAAGATTTCGGAGATGAAGGGAGTGGATGCTACCAAGTATGCAGTCCACGTCAAGGGCATCGGCGTCGGTGCACACGGCGTAAGGAGCGAGCTCGACTACACGAGGGACATCAGCTATGCCGTCTCGGTCCAGGGAGGCGACCACACCTCGACGGCGGCACTTCCTGCGAAGAGCTATGATGGAGAGATGGTGAACGCATTCTACGACTCCGCAGTAGTCTGTATGTTCGTTACGAAGCCAGGATTCGAGAGAATCCTTGAGTTCGGGAACGCTGTCACGGGCTTTGAGCTGACGCCGGAGAAGTGGTTCAATGAGACCGGCCTGAGGATAATCCACCTCCAGAGGATCCTGCTCCTCCTCGGAGGGCCCGATGCCTACTGGGATCCTAGGAAGGACGACGACAACCCGCCGAGATTCTACGAGCCTCTCCCGAGCGGGCCGGCGAAAGGAAAGGCCCCAAGCAGGGAGGACATAAAGACCAAGGTAAAGCAGTACTACGAGGAGATTGGCTACGACGAAAACGGCATTCCCAAGGAGGAGGTACTGGAGGAGCTCGGGCTTGGAGAAGCGAAGAGGGAAGTCCGGAGAATCAAAAAGCGCCTGGGCCTTTGACCTTTTCTTTTAAACCTCTGGTTTTGGTGTTTGGAGTAGTCTATACCAAATTACTCGCCGGGCCCATTGACGTATGGCATGTTTATAGCCAGGAGCATTTCGACGTAGCCTGATTCGAGGTTTTTCTTTATTCTGTCCGCAGCTCCCTGAACTCCTCAACGGTGAGTGGCCTCTTGGTTTTGAGCCATTTAATCTTTCCGTCATTCTTGTCAAGGACTACTATCTCCCCTTCAGTTATGAGCGGGACGTAGTTCATTTTCACCCCCATACAGTTCCTCGGCAAAGACCAGCTTCGTCCTCAGAAGTTCGAGGTAATTTGCAAGCTCTTCCCCCAGAATCTTCCTGAACTCGCGCTCCATCTTTCCACCTCTAAAACTTCAATACACAGGTTTATTAATCTGTCGGGCACATATGAGTAAAAATGCCTTTAATTTTTCCGAAACTGAAATAAGGCCGAGGGATGTATCACTCTAGGTGAGACAAATGGAGATGAAGTACGGCCACCACTTCCACGCCTACCAACCCGGAGATATAGTCTACGTTAAAGATGGAGATGGCTCTGGGCCGATAGAGTACGAGGAGAGGAAGAGCCCTGTGGCAATAAAAATCAGGGGGGAGGAAGTTAAAGGTGAGAACTGGACGAGGGCGATGCTCTATTCCTACGAGTACATAGCGGACACTCTCTCGCGCATGAAGGGTATCAGCGTTGATATCGAGCCCTTCACGTTTCTCATGCTCCTCCACTACCACAAGAGCGCCTTTGAAGACGCCGTTGAGCTCCTTAGGAGGTTTGACGCAGTTCCCACTACCCCGTTCCACCCAATAGTCCCGCACCTCGACGAGTTCGAGCAAAGAATCCTTGCAGAAGTTTCTTTCGACTTCTACGCCCCCCTTATTGGAAACAAACCTGTAATCGGCTACTGGCTCCCCGAGGCGGTCATAACACGCCGCAGTGCCGAGCTCATCGAGTCCTCAACCGACAGGAAGCTTGTGTTCCTCCTCGACGAAAGGCAACTCCTCTACGACTTTCCCCAGGCCAAGCACTCCTGCAACCGCTACGGCAACTCCTTCGTCTTCGGAAGGGAGTGGAGCATAAGCGACGCCTTCGCCTTCAACACCCTCGACGTTCCAGGCCTGGTTTCAGCTACCCTCGCTCTAAAGGACGAGCATAAGGAGAAGCTCGGCATCCCCTACTTGGTGTTCACAGCCAGCGACCTTGAGAGTCTCCTCGGTAACCCTGCCCAACTTGACCGCTTCATCGCTTGGATGGAAGGGCTTGAGAGAAATGGCGTCGAGAGAATCTCTGCTATGGAGTTCGTGAGGAGGAAGCTCACCGGGGAGTTCAAGCGCCTCGAAGGTGAGTGCTCCTTTGAGATGCCGGTCAAGGACTACTCGAGCTGGAGCGACTACTTCGACCTGAGCCTCGACGGTAAAACAAGTGACTCCCGGTGGCTCGGCTACAGGAGGGCCGATGGAAAGGTCTTCGCGAGAGAAGTTAACGGCAGGAAGGTCTCCCAGCTCTGGAAGGTCGCCTTCACGCGCCTCTTTGAAGAGCTGAATAGGGTGGTGAGACTGGGGGTTCTGAGGGGTCTGGAAGAGCTTGGAGCCAGTGCAGAGGAGTTTCTCGTTCGCTATGCGAGGGTTTTCTTTAGGGACTACTACGACTACTTCGACATGGAGACTTCGCTCGACTACGTGCTTGAGCCTGCCGGTGGCGACAGAAACGCCCTGAAGCTCGGAAGGATTTACTACCTCATGCTCCTCGCAAACCACTCCTGTCCGCGCTTCTGGGAGAACTTGGATACCCGCGTCGCCTTTGGAAACGTCTCTGTCATGGCAAAGGCTTTAATAGAGCTCATGGACTACTTCAACGGCGATGAGCTCCAGAACCTCTTCGTGGAAGCTTATCTGAAGCTCCTCAACTTCGAGAGCCTCTACCACGTCTGGAACCTCGGGGCAATGCCTTCTTTAGAAGGCTGGGAGACGAGCGAAGAAGCCTGGGAGGACGCTCTGAGGCCAGAAGTCCCTAACAGCGGTTACAACGTGGTAACTAGAGCGGCACTCTACGTCGGGAAGCGTGACCTTAGGGGCGAACTAGGGACACTCATCGAGAACTACAACCTTGAGTGGGCCGTAGCCGATACCGGCCACATTCCGGGCGAGAGGCACGGTCACTGGGAGAACCCTGAGTACTGCGAGCACAGGGCTAACCCTTGATGTTCCACTTTTCCCTGCTCAGGAAGAGGTAGGCTTCCTCACTCAGCTCCTTTGGAACGTAGTCCAAGAGAATATCGGCACCTTTTACCGCTTCCCTCACGTTCTTTCCAAGCGAAACTTGGTTCTTCTGGAGTAGTTCTGTGATAACGTCCACAACGTTCGACTTTACCTTTTTCTCCGCATAAAGTCTTTTTCCGATTATCCACACTTTTTCGTTCTTCCTGTAGAAGTCCCGGCCCCTCTCTGTGAAGAACTCCGGGCCAGGTTTTATCGTCACTTTCTCTCTCTCCGGCCTGTCCACCTCAAGCATCACGAACGCCCTGCCGCTTCTGTGCCCCACGTCCCAACCAAGGACTCTGAAACCCTCCCCCGATAGAGCCTTCTCAAAGCCCCTGGCGCTCCTCTCCAGCTGTGGGAGAAGGATGTCGTCAACGAGGTCTGGCTTTGGAAACATTATGGTAACGAGGTGAGTTCCCTTCCTCCTCAGTTCAGAAAGGTAGTCCCCCTTTTCCGCCCTCTTTCCGAAGAAAAACTCCTCGGAGGGGTTTTCCAGGAACTGATGCGCCTTGAAGTAGAAAATTCCGTAGCGCTCCCAGCTCAGGTTCGCCGCAACGTTTCTCCTCGGATCAACCGGATCTATGACCACCAGCGGTCTGTCTTCCTCTATTTCCCTTTTCACTGTCTTTAGGGCCATCTCTGGCTCTTTCTTCAGCCAGCCGGTAGGGTCTATTACCTTCTGCCTTAGCATAAAGTCCGCCTTCTCCAGAACTTCCAGGAACGAGCCGTATTTTATAATTAGAATCTCGGCTAGGTAACCTGAAAAGCCCCTTACATAGATCTCGCTCCCGTAGGCGTTTACTCCCTTGAGAAAGCGCTTCAAAAGCCGAATCTCGTCGTTCCTGCCGTTGAGGTTCTCAAGCACCCATTTCGTATGGAGTATCGAGCGGTCAACGGCTGTCTTAACGTCCCTCCAGTCCTTGACGTCGTAGCAGGGCACGAGGTCAACGCTCACCCCCTTGTACCTGGCCCTCACGTAGGGATGCTCTGCGTAGGCCACCTCGTAGCCGTCAAGGCTTTCCGCAATGGCCTTTCCGAGCTCAAGGCCCTTTTCCCTCAGCTCTTCGAGGGGAGTGTCAAGGGGAAAGGCAAGGAAAAGGTCGACGTCGTGGTCTCCGGCCAGATAAGTGTCCTTGGCGAGGGAGCCGACAAAATAAAGCTTAACGTCGAGACCGAGTTCGTTGATTTTTTCCTCGGCTATGGTTCTCAGCTCCTTCATAAGGGCCTCAACAAAGGCCCTCTCTTCCTCCGTTGGGCGTACCCTCTGGAGAACTCTCTCTATCACTGCCTCGATGTTCATTTCCACACCTCACTCCGCCAGCTCAAACCTCGCAACGGTTTCGTAGATTGGGCCCTTTGGAGTTAGCGTGCTCTTCTTCAGCTCTATGGCATTAACTTCAAACTCGCCGAAGTCCTCGTTGGCTAAATCCTTTAATGCCATCGCGAGCTCAACCTTGTCCTTCACGAACTTGACTCGGCCGATGGTTATGTGGGCGACGAAATCGTTCTCCTTCTTGAAGCCTAGCCTTCTCATCTCGCGCTCTACGTCGTTGGCTATCGCCTTTATCCCCTCGTCGTTCTCTATTCCCGCCCAGATGACGCGAACGTAGTTAGGGTTCGGGAAGACACCGATGCCCTTGACCCGAACCTTGTGTTTCTTGTGCTTCTTCGCTATCTCTGCGAGAGCTTTCTTGACTTCCTCCGCGGTTGCCTCATCAATCTCTCCGAGGAACTTGAGCGTGAGGTGGAAGTTCTCCCTCTCGACGAACTTTATCTTTGCCGCTCTGTTTCCAATCCTCTCTTGGGCCTTCACGAGGTTGTCCCTCACCTCGTCGTTAACATCAATCGCTATGAACGCCCTCATATCACCACCTAAGGAAAGTTGGAGAAGAGGTTAAAGAGGGTTTCGAAAACACAAAAACTCACTCCTTCACAACTACCGGAAACTCTTCCCAGGGGAAGACTATCCACTTGTCGGTTCTGAATACGTAGAAGTCGGGCACCACCTTCGTCCAGGGCTTCATGCTGAGGCAGGCAACCTTAACTTCCTTTGCCCCGGCCTTCTTCACTTCCTCGATGACGACTTCGAGGGTTTTGCCGGTGTCGCTGACGTCGTCAACTATGACTACCTTCTTGCCTTCCAGCGAGCCATGAAGGGGAATCCTTATCTCTGGCTTCTCCGTTCTCTCGTCTATTCCCTTATAGAACTTGACGTCTATGACTTTAACCTCAAGGTCGCCGAGGATGTGGCTGAGCCTCACCGCGGGGATAAGTCCACCTCTCGCTACCCCGACAATGACGTCGGGCATAAAGTTCTTTCTCAGCTGATCTGCCAGCGCGAAGATGGCCCTATCAACCTGCCACCATGTTAGGTAAACCTTGTCCATAGCGACACCTCCGAATAGGGTGAGTTTTGATAGTCACAACTTAAGACTTTGTGTGATGGATAAAAGTTAAAGATATCGGCTTAAAAAGCCTCCGTTGGCAGAAAAATGTCAAAATAAAGAGGATCAACTTATGACACACTTGCTCCAGCCACAGCGTGGGCATGTTGCGCAGCCACTCTCCATCCTCAGCTCGACGAGCTCGCCGTCCTTCTCGTAGCAGACCGGACAATACACCACACCAAGGAGCTCCTTGATCTTCTCCTCAGGAATTTTCGGCTTCTCCGTGTGGTGCGGATGCTCGTGGGTTATAGGTTTTGAGACCGCGGGCGGGAACACCGAGAAAGTAAATTCTGGAGTCTTAGTTTTCTCCTTCCCGTTGGTGCCGTTGATTATTGCCTCAACGTTGATGAACTTTGCCAGCCACGGCTCGGCCTCGACAATGGCCTTCAGCTTTTCGATCGCATACTCGCTTGGCTTGGCCGGGACGCGCTTTCTCTTTTTGCCTTCGACGCTGTACACCTGCACCGAGAGCGAGCCGTCGCGGTAGACGGTAACGCCTTTGCACCCGAGCTTGTAGGCAAGCAGGTAAGCGGCCTTGACGTCCTCAACAGTGGCATCGTTCGGCATGTTGATGGTCTTGCTAGCTGAATCTGTAAGCCAGAGCTGGATGTTCGCCTGTGCGAGGAGGTGGTCGAGCCAGTGGATGTCCATCGCGGTGACGAAGACACGCTGCATATCTTCTGGAATCTCCTCAAGCCCCTGAACCGAGCCGTAGTTATCGCTTATCTTCTTGAGTATTTCGTCGCTGTAGAGGCCGCGCTTCTTGAGCTCCGCCTCGAAGACTGGGTCAACGTAATAGAACTCTCCAACGGTGACGCTCTTCTTGTAGACGAGCGCGAATATCGGCTCGATTCCGCTGGAGGTGTCTGCTATCATTGAAACGCTTCCAGTTGGCGGACACGTTGTTACCATTCCGTTCCTGACGCCGTACTTCTTGATCTCCTCGACGAGCTCGTCCCAGGGAAGAGTCCATATCTCGCGGTGATAGAAGCCCTCAACGGGGAGTTCTCCTTCGGGGTATTTGCTCTTCTCGTAGAGCGGGAAAGGTCCGCGCTTCTTAGCTGCCTCAACGCTGTACTTGTAAGCGTAGAAGGTGAGGTATTCGGCGGCCTTGCGCATGAAGTCGTAGCCCTCTTTGCTGTTGTAGGGTATTCCGAGCTTGAAGAGGGCATCAGCTAAGCCCATCATTCCGACCCCTATTCTTCTGGTGAGCTTGGTGTTGTAGTCTATCTCGGGAAGCGGGAAGCGGTTGACGTCTATGGTGTTGTCAAGGTACTTCGCCACTTTCTGGATGACATAGGCGTACTCGTCCCAGTCAAAGTACGGCTTGCCTTCCTCGTCGTACTTCACGAACTTCGCTAGATTTATGCTCGCGAGGTTGCACGATTCGTATTCGTAGAGGGGCTCTTCTCCGCAGTTCTTGCTTACTATTCCGTTTGCTACGTACTCATGGACTTTTTTCATTGTCAACGTGTAAACGAGCCTCTTGCCAACTGACTCTACGCGCATGACCTTCCTGCATCCCTGGGGATATACATCGACGCATGAGCCTGGCTTGAGGTCTTTCAGACGCACGTATTGGCCCTTAACCTTAACCTCATGCTCTTCGTCACCTATAAGCTCGGTTCCATCTTCGAGAACAATCTTTATTGCGGGCTTAAATCCGACCTTCCACACGTACGCTTCAACTTTTTCACCGTTTGATGCAATGACTTTTACTGGACTCAGGTATGCCCACTGTTCGCCGCCCTCTCCGAGTACTCCCTCATCAATAACGTTAATGGTCTCTGTGCCCTTTGACTTGGCCAGCTCAAAAAGTTCCTCGATTTTCATTTCTCCCTTTTCAGTTAAAATCCTCGTCTCCCCGACCACGCACGGATTGGTGGCCCTTATCGGTCCGCCCTTCGCCTCCGCCAGAACGTTCCTCTTGTTGATCACGTCAAAGAACACCACACCCGGATCAGCTTTGGCCCAGGCCATGTAAGCGAGCTCCTCGAAGAGGCTCTTGGGGTCTATTTCCTTTACTTTCTCCCCCGTCCTCGGGTTGACGAGAGGATAGCGCCTGCCCTCCTTCAGGGCCTCCCAGAAGTCCTCCCATATGCCGACGCTGATGTTGAAGTTGCTGAGCACGTTGGTTCCCACGTTCTTCTCCTTTGCGTGGATGAACTTCTCTATGTCGGGGTGCCAGACCTCGAGGATTCCCATGTTGGCACCTCTTCTCACCCCACCCTGCTTGATGACGTCGCTGACTGCATCGATGAGGTGCATGAAGGAAACTGGTCCACTGTTGGAGGTGTAAACTCCGTTCCCTGTGAGGAGGTGGACTTCCTCAACTTGGAGGTCATAGACATGGCGCTTTCCGAGGGGCTCTATCTTCGTTATCCTCGTTGGGTACAGTTTTGAAAGCATTTCAAAGTACTCGACTTCCTCCTCATCGAGTTCAAGCTCGTCTTTAAGCTCAAGCACCTTCCTTATGAAGGCCCTGTGTGTTACCTTCGAGTTGTAAGATAAGATCTTGTAGTCCCTCTGTATCTTTGCCCTCGTCTCCGGGTTCTTTATGCGGTATATCACGTTGAACGGGAAGGAGTATTTCCTGTTCTTCCCGTTCTCCTCGAGGTTATTAACCGCTTCCCTGGCTATTTCTGACAGTTTGACTGACTCTTTTAGGACTTCAAATGCCCTGAGCTTCATGTCTCTCGTCTGAACTCTGAGTGTGTAAACTGTTCTATGGTTTGGACTGTTGGGACTGTATTCTTGTATGCTTGTAACGATTCCAAGGGCCATGAAGAGGAGCTGGGCGTCCTTTATGAACTCCTTTGAAACGGACTTGAAGGCTATTCTGTAGTGCTGGTCGAGCGTGCCATCCCCATCAAAGAATCCCGCAAGGAAAGCGGCCATAACCGACGGCGGGCTCCTGAAGATGGCCTCCGGGACGCGTATGTTTTCAGATTTGTCTTTTGAAAGACTGTTTGCTTCGAGGAACCTGGCTATCTTCGTTGAGGGAATGACGAGTGTTATCTTGTGGCTCTCTTCCCTCAGGAACTCCTTTGGTTCGATGCCAAAGACCTCCTTGAAGTATCTTTTAACTTTCTCCTTTATCCCCGTTTCACTCTGGTTCAGATAGATCTCTATCTTCGAGTTCTTTCTCTTTCCGTTCTCGAAATAGTGTCTCACGTGTCCGTCTGCGTATATGATTCCTAGAAGATAGGCGAGTTTCTCGTTGAGTATTGATGGCAGGTTCACTTCGTAGCCTTTACTCTTAAGCTCGATGTCCGTCTTCAGCTTGATGTATTCTCCACCTTTCCACTCTGGGGCAAGGATGTAGATGTAATCGCCGACGTTCAGCTCCCTTAGGGGCTTAAGGAGGGGTTTCCCGTTTTCATCAAAGACGAGAAACTTGTGGTCGTTCGTAACCTTGAGCTCGTAGCCATCCTCTGTGATGACCCTAAATACCTCCATTTCTCCGTTGTCATAAGCTTCAACGATGTTCCTTAGCCCTGCATGAGTGACTATTTTTGGTTTCTCACCATGCACTATTTCCTCTATTGGGATGAAGCCCCTGTCTGTGAGAATCCTAGTGTCTCCCGTGAAACACGCCGCTCCAGCGGTGGAACCGACGAAATCGCCCTCCGGGCGGAGCTTTGAGAAATTAACTCCAGTGCCGCCTCCCGCCTTTTGTATCATTGCAACATCATGGGCCGCCTTCATTATGCTTTCCATGTCGTCCTCTATCGGAACGACAAAGCAGGCCGAGAGCATTCCCAATGGCCGGCCGGAGTTGATAAGGGCGGGCGTGTTGGGCATGAAATACTGGCCCGCCATCAACCTGAAGTACTCCTCTATCTCACTTTCATAGTCGTCAAAGGCGCCATTTTCGAGCATTTTTAGGAACTCGTCTATCGAGACTTTCATCTTGCCCTTCTCGGCCAGCTCGCGGTAGAGGTTCACCATCCTCTCGAAGTGGTACTTGTTGAGCTTGAAGCGCCCGATTGAGTACTTCCCGTCGAACTCCTCGAAGTGCTCAAGGTAGTATTTCACCCTGTCTAGGTTCTGCTCGTGGTTGCCGTCCCTCTCAAAAACGCGCTCGTCGTAGAGCAGGTCGGGGATTACAGCCAGGATAGCAACCCTCTCAAAGAGCTCTCTGGGGCTCTCGATTATCTCCCCTTTCTCGTTCCTCATGAGGTATCTGCTCGCTAAAACGCGGAGGGCGTTGAGGGAGAAGCGCTTATCTATTTCATCGAGCTTATCCTTGTTGAGGATTTTCTTCTTCTCTTCGCGGATCTCAGCCTTCTTCTTGCGGTATAGGATGTAAGCCTTGGCGACTTCGAAGAGGCCGGCGCGCATCAGCTCAAGCTCTACTATGTCCTGTATGTTTTCTATGTGGGGAATTTGGCCGTCGTAGAGTTCATTTATCCTCTTGACAACCCTCCTGACGACTTTGTTGAGAAGCTTGTCGTCGTGAACCCCTACTTCGAGCATTGCCCTTTTTATAGCCCACCTTATACGCTCTCTATCAAACGGCACGATTCTACCGTCCCTTTTCATCACTTTTTCAACAGCCATATAAACACCCCTGTCGTATAATTTTAGGTTAGTGCATCTTTTGGTAAAAGCATCAGCGGAAACTTTCTGGATGCTACACCTAAATATATCTTGCCCCACCAACTGCTGGCGGAATGACAATAAATTTTGAATCATTTTGCTCAGAGGGTGAATGCGTAGAAAAGGGTGATGTCGGATAAATTGTCCATTGTTAGATAGCCTCGTACACTATTCTGAGCCTGTAGGCGTGCTTCAGCTCTTCACCGGCCATCATTTTAAAAATCTGGCTGAGAGGGCCCTTTAGTATCTTCGAGAGCTTTGAATACATCTCGTATGCGTGCTGTTCCCTAATGATGGCCTCGATAACCAGCTCTTCGAGGGAGCTTGGTTCAGCCCTTTTGTCTTTTAGAACCGGCTCGAGGGATAGTACTTCTATGTAGTCTATGACCTCACTTCCCTCAAGGCTCTTATCTGAGAGCATTGAGTCCAGAGTTTTCCTATGCCTGAGCTCCTCCTCTGCGATCAGCCGGAAGGTGTCCGCGAACTCGGCTCTCTCAAATGTCGCAAACGTCTCCCCCAGCTTGTGGAGGTTGTAAAGCTCGTTTTCTTGCTGTATTAATGCCTCCAGGAGCTCCCTAACGTTCATTCTAATCCCCCAGCACAGTTAAGCAGTCTTTAAGCTCCTTTATGCTCGGAAGCACGAGATCCGGTTTAACTTTGCTCTTTTCGATGTCCTTTAGACTGCTAACTCCTGTGAGCACCATTATAGCTTTCATTCCAAATCGCTTGGCAAAAACGATATCAGTATCAAGCCTATCACCAATCATCCAGATTTCATCCACGGGCCCGAGCTTCTCTTTGGTAACCTCGTATGCCGGTTCGTTTGGCTTTCCTATGATCAGGGGCTCGACGTCCGTGGATGCCCTTAGTGCTGCTATGATCGCCCCGGCTCCTGGATATAGGCCTTCCTCGGCAGGGTACGTGGTGTCGGGATTAGTGCCTATGAACTTCGCACCATTCCTTATCGCCAGCGTGCCGTACTTGAGCTTCTCGTAAGTCAGTCCTGGATCGAGGCCGACAACAACGTATTTGACTTCTTTCCACCTGCCGCTTCTGGCATCGTCGAGGTTGATTATGCCCCAGCCGAGGCGCTCCATCTCTCTGTGCAGGCCTTCCCCCCCTATGACGAAGATTTTTCCCGGTTTAAGGTGTTTTTCCATGTAGAGCCTCGTTGCCACGCCAGATGTTACTATCACATCCTCAGGGACGTCTATTCCCATTGAGAGGAGCTTCTCGCGATACATGGCTGGATCTCTGGTGGAGTTGTTGGTGAGGAATATGAACGGGATACCCCTTTTCTTTAAGAGGTCTATAACCTCTCTGGCCCCTTCAATCTGTTCGTTTCCCCTGTAAACAACGCCATCCATGTCGAAGATTATGCCTATCATACTCATCCCAGACTAGAAGGGGAGAGCCCTTTAAAAGCAAATCGGAAAATAGAGAGAATCAGAGTTCGAGCTCTTCTCCAGGCTTGAGGATAACGACCTCAGCCTTGTCCCCGACGAGCCTCTTGAACTCCTCGGGATCGGCTGAAATCGGGGGCCATGTGTTGTAGTGCATCGGGACGACTTTCTTCGGCTTGAGGAACTCGACGGCCTTCGCAGCCTCCCTCGGCCCCATCGTGAAGTGCCCTCCTATTGGAAGCAAAGCCAGGTCAATCGGGCCGTAGAGCTCACTGAAGAGCTCCATGTCCCTGAAAACGAACGTGTCTCCCGCGTGGTATATCGTCTTTCCGTCGAGCTTGACGATGTAACCGCATGGATTTCCGATGCTGTACTTGCCGTCGCTGCTTGAGTGCCAGGCCGGAACCTGGACGATTCCAACTCCATCAACCTCTGTCGGGCCGTAGTTCATGCCGATGGTTTCAACTTTGCCCCCTGCCTGCTCGCTGATGTAGTTGGCTACGTCGTACATCGCAACTATCTTCGTTCCTGTTCTCTTGGCTATCTCAATGGCATCTCCAATGTGGTCGCCGTGGGCGTGGGTGACAAGTATCAGATCGGCCTCGACTTCTTCCGACTTTGCGGCGGCCTGGGGGTTGCCCGTAAGGAATGGGTCTATCAGTATTTTCTTGCTTCCCTCGATCAGAAAGGCTGCGTGGCCGAGGAACTTCACCTTCACCATAGCCACCACCTCCAAGGATAAAATAACCAAAGCTTACTTAAACCTTTCGATGAATAAAAAAGCCCACTGATGGGCGTTAAAAGTCCAGCAGTGCCCTAGAATTCTCCAATGCTCTTTTTAGGAAAGCTTATATACGATTCGGCGGAGATTTTAACGGTGAAGCTCATGGATCTGGACTACTTCTTCAAACCGAAGGGCATAGCCGTCATCGGTGCATCCAACGACCCAAAAAAGCTCGGCTACGATGTCTTCAAGAACCTCAAGAGATACAAGGATGGCAGGGTTTACCCAGTCAACGTCAGGGACGAGACCGTTCAGGGCGTTAAGGCCTACAAGAACGTCAAGGACATCCCGGACGAGGTTGACCTCGCGATAATCGTCGTGCCAAAGCGGTTTGTGAAGCGGACCATTATAGACTGCGGCGAAAAGGGTGTCAAAGGAGCCGTTATTATAACGGCCGGCTTCGGTGAGACCGGCGAAGAAGGCAAGAAGGAAGAGCGCGAGCTGGTAGAGATAGCGCACAAATACGGAATGCGCTTGATAGGCCCGAACTGCGTCGGCATAATGAACACTCACAACGACATGAACGCGACCTTCATAATGGACGCAAAAAAGGGGAGCATAGCCTTCGTGAGCCAGAGCGGTGCTCTCGGTGCTGGAATCGTCTACAAGACAGTCAAGGAAGGAATAGGCTTCTCAAAGTTCATCAGCGTCGGAAACATGGCAGATTTAGACTTCGCTGAGCTGATGGAGTATTTAGCGGACACCGAGGAGGACAAAGCCATTGCCCTCTACATCGAAGGAATAAGGGACGGAAGGAAGTTCATCGATGTCGCCAAGCGCGTTACCAAGAAGAAGCCCGTCATAGCCCTCAAGGCGGGGAAGAGCGAGAGCGGTGCTAGAGCAGCATCTAGCCACACAGGTTCCCTTGCCGGAAGCTGGAAGATTTACGAGGCGGCCTTTAAGCAGAGCGGCGTTTTGATCGCGGAAACAATAGACGAGATGCTCAGCATGGCGAGGGCCTTTACCCAGCCGTTGCCAAAAGGAAAGCGCGTCGCGATAATGACCAACGCAGGCGGGCCTGGAGTTCTGACCGCGGACGAGCTAGATAAACGCGGGCTGAAGCTGGCGAACCTTGAGGAGAAAACGATAGAGGAGCTCCGCTCGTTCCTCCCGCCGATGGCGGCGGTAAAGAACCCGGTTGACATGATAGCCAGCGCCCGCGGCGAGGACTACTACAGGACAGCAAAGCTCCTCCTTCGGGATGAGAACGTCGACATGCTCATCGCGATATGCGTCGTCCCGACATTCGCTGGAATGACACCGACCGAGCACGCCGAGGGCGTTATCAGGGCTGTTAAGGAAGTAAACAACGGAAAGCCGGTTTTAGCTCTCTTCATGGCCGGCTACGTGAGTGAAAAAGCTAAGGAGCTCCTTGAGGCAAATGGAATTCCGAGCTATGAGAGGCCGGAAGATGTCGCCGCTGGCGCTTATGCCCTCGTTCAATTTGCGAAGGCAAAGGGGATTTTGAGGGAGGAGTGAGGTGGTTTGTATGGCAAAGGTAACGGACATAGTGTTGTGGGACAAACCGGGGGAGAGGGTTCTCCTCCTCGGCAACCAAGCCATAGCGCGCGGAGCTTTGGAGGCGAACATAGCGGTTTTCGCGGCTTATCCAGGAACGCCGAGTTCGGAACTGACCGACACGATGGCAGCTGTGGCCAAAAAAGCGGGCGTTTACATGGAGTACTCGACCAACGAGAAGGTCGCCTTTGAAACGGCTTTAGCCGCGGCCTGGAGCGGCCTCAGAGCCATGACGGCAATGAAGCACGTTGGCCTTAACGTAGCAGCAGATACCTTCATGAGCGCCGTCGGAATGGGCGTCGAGGGCGGTTTTGTTATAATGGTCGCAGACGACCCGAGCATGTGGAGCAGTCAGAACGAGCAGGACACAAGGGTTTACGGCAAATTCGCCAACGTCCCTGTTCTTGAGCCTGCCGACCCCCACGAGGCCAAGGAGATGACGAAGTACGCCTTCGAGCTCAGCGAGAAGTTCAAGCACTTCGTTATCCTGAGAACCACAACGAGGAGCTCCCACGCGAGGGGAGACGTTATCCTTGGAGAACTCCCGGAGGAGATAAAGACCGGCAAGAGGAAGTTTGGAAACTTCAAGAAGGACCCGACCAGGTTCGTTGATATCCCGGCCCATGCGAGGAAGTTCCACCCGATAGTACTTGAGAAGATCGAGAAGATTCGTGAAGAACTTAACAACTGTCCCTTTAACCGGATAGAGGGCAAAGAAGACGCCAAAGTCGGCATTATAGCTCCGGGCCTGAGCTACGCCTACGTCAAGGAAGCCTTAGCTTGGCTTGGCGTTGAGGACGTTAAAATACTAAAGCTCGGAACGCCTTTCCCCGTCCCCTACGGTCTGCTTGAGAAGTTCTTCGACGGCCTTGAGAAGGTTCTCATAGTTGAAGAGCTCGAGCCGGTCGTCGAGGAGCAGGTAAAGGTGTGGGCCTACGACAAGGGAATCAGGATTCCGATCCACGGTAAAGACCTCGTCCCGAGGGTCTACGAGATGACCACGAGGAGGGCGGTTAAAGCGATAGCCAAGTTCCTCGGCGTCAACACCCCGATAAACTTCGAGGAGCTCGACGCGAAGTACAAGAAGGCGCTTGAGATCGTCCCGCCGAGGCCACCGACCCTCTGCCCTGCCTGTCCGCACAGGAACACCTTCTATGCCATAAAGAAGGCTACCCACTCAAAGGCCATCTACCCGAGTGACATAGGCTGCTATACCCTCGGTGTTCTTCCGCCGCTCAACACGGTTGACACCACAGTTGCGATGGGTGCTTCAATAGGCATCGCCCATGGACTTGACGTTGCCTTAAACGGTGTTCCCGGGGAGGGTGAGAGGAAGACAGGCAAGGAGAAGAAGGTTATTGTTGCGACGATCGGAGATTCAACGTTCTTCCACACCGGCCTTCCAGCTTTGGCCAACGCAACCTACAACCGCTCTAACGTGCTTATCGTAGTCCTAGATAATCAAGTTACAGCAATGACCGGTGACCAGCCCAACCCGAGCACCGGCCAGACCCCGCACGGTGAGGGCAGGAGAATACCAATAGAAGACGTTGCCAAGGCGATGGGCGCTGACTTCGTCGCCGTCGTCGATCCTTACGATCTAAAGGCCACATACGAGACCATAAAGAAGGCCCTTGAGGTTGAAGGGGTCAGCGTCGTCGTGTCAAGACAGCCATGCGCCCTCTACAGGGTAAGCCAGATGAGAAGGAAGGGCGAGAAGTGGCCTATCTACTACGTGGACGAGGAGAAGTGTACCGGCTGCAAGGTATGTATCAATGCCTACGGCTGTCCGGCAATCTACTGGGACGAGGAGAAGAAGCAGGCGAGGGTTGAGCCGACCATGTGCTGGGGCTGCGGAGGTTGTGCTCAGATCTGTCCGTTTGGAGCCTTTAAGCCCGTAGAGGGGGGAGAAGAATGAAGGAGTACAACATCGTCATCACCGGTGTCGGCGGTCAGGGTGTCCTTACGGCCGCAAACATTCTCGGTTGGGCCGCACTTCGCGCGGGCTACAAGGTCAGGATGGGTGAGGTTCATGGCATGAGCCAGCGCTTTGGTAGCGTTGTCTCTTACGTCCGCTTCGGCGAGGAAGTCTACGGCTCGATGGTGCCAGAAGGAAAGGGCGACGTTATCCTCGCCTTTGAGCCTGTCGAGGCGCTCCGCTACATCAACTACCTCAAGGAGGGCGGAATGGTCGTCGTGAACACAAAGCCCATCGTTCCCGTCCAGGTCTCGATGGGCAAGGCCCGCTACCCCACGCTCGAAGAAATCAGGAGGATCGTCGAGGAGGACTTCAAGGCCAAGTGGATAGGCTTCAACGCCGAGGAGCTTGCCATAAAGGCCGGCCACGTCGTCACTACCAACACTGTCCTCATCGGGGCACTGACCCAGATTCCGGAGTTCCCGCTCGACGCGGAGCACGTCAGAGATGTCATAAGGCTCAGCGTCCCGCCACAGGCCGTCGAGATGAACATGAAGGCCTTCGATCTCGGTGTCCAGGCCGCTAAGGAGATTCTGGGGCTTTGACTGCCCAGTTACTTCTCTTCTTTTGTTCCCCCGAAATTCTTATTAGTTTAAAACGGAATAACTTTTTGGTGTATCCATGCAGTGCATCGATGGGAAGACGCTCGATGGCTGGAGGATATCTTCCACTAAGGACGGCTACTGGGCATTCATAGAAGATGAAAAACTCTACATCTTTGAGTGGACAAAGTATCACGTTGAAGGAACAAACAATGACCTTAGGGAGGTTCTCATCAACGGTAAGCCTGCGAAGAGGCTTAAAAACGGGCTTTTTGTCGTGTCCTTTGGAAATTTTGTCGGCCTTTCCGAATTAGTCCTTATTTTTGAAAATGGCAGGACAATAACAATGCCCGTTGAAGTCCTTTCGTCCAAGCTCTTAAAGATTAATCCAGAATTTTTCTCAAATCTCAAGAGCCAATATGAGTGGATTGAGCGGCTTTCAAACGTCCAAAACGCTTTTGTTGATGCGCTAATTGGGGACATCCTCCAGTATTCGCAGGCAATCCCCTTCTATCTTGAGTCCCCAACCGCGTTCTCAGTTACGGAAAGCGACGAGCCAATTAACGAGCTCTTTGCTTATCATTATCTTCGCTCAAACAAAACCCGAATCATCGAGGCCTTTGAGGTGATTATGCACAGGATGAAGCGAGAACTTAGAGTGGAGGAAGAGTGGTTAAGGCCAGATGAGGTCGACGAAGTAACCCCAGAAACGCTGATTTCAATCGCCGGACATCCAGAATATCTGGCACCGGCTGGAGAGGGTGTTCTCGTGGCAAAATACTTGAACGGCTACGTCCCCACCAGAGTCCTCAGCTTTCGAAAATACGAGAGCTTTGACACCCCGGAGAACCGCTTCGCCAAGTACTTCCTTAATCTGCTGATTGAGTGGGGCGAGCGCGTCCTTGAGGCCTTTGGAAATGTCCCCCATGCAGACCTTAAGCCAGTTAAAGAGCTCCTTGAAGAGCTTGAGTTCATCAGAAGCGATAGCATCTGGGAAGAAGTTGGCGAGATGACGGTATTTCCCTACACCTCTCAGACGCTCCTCAAGGGCGACGGCTATCGCGACCTGCTTGAGCTTTACCGGGAGTTCACGACTTATGTTCCTTTCTTCGAAGAGCTTCAAAGGGCGATAGACAACAAGGACATCGCTACGCTATACGAGTATTGGTGCTTCTTCAGGCTCGTGGAGGAGCTTGAAAAGATATTTGGACGGAAAGACCTAAAGATAATAATTGAGCCAACGGGAGAACTCCATAAGAGCAAGAAGAAGGAGGAAGTTTACGCCCAGTTCGGCAACGGTTGGAGGCTATACTACAATCAAAAAAGGCGTGGTTATTCGGTTTCATTGAGGCCAGATTTTTCTCTTTTTAAAAATGAGGAGCTCGTTGGGGTCTTCGACGCGAAGTTCAAGCTTGATGTAGTTGATGCTAATAAGTTCGCGGAAGAGGACAGGAAAATGGAAAAAGAGCCCAGCCTTCAAACATGGGCAAAGCTTGAGGACATCTACAAGATGCACACCTACAGGGACGCGTTAGGGTGTAATTTCGCGGTGGTGCTGTATCCCGGGCAGGGGAGTGTGTTTTTTGAGGTTAATCATGAAACAAAGAAGCCATGGACACTTAGGGATTTAATATCTAAAGAGAATGTTAAGATAGAAGGGATAGGATATCTAAGGTTTGTGCCGG
>Ga0256842_1001546_pt1 | contig 18162 bp, 12 predicted proteins | sample 4559240metaG_FD_185973 | JGI IMG/M metagenome (GOLD analysis project Ga0256842, IMG submission 185973) | Hydrothermal vent microbial communities from Guaymas Basin, Mexico - 4559-240 | ecosystem: Environmental > Aquatic > Marine > Hydrothermal vents | place: Mexico: Guaymas Basin | collected...
CCAGCTTTTTTCAATATCTGTTAACTCTTTTATATCTTCAAGAAATTTTAAATATCCATTATATCCGCGTCTACTTTTCAATCTGAATTCATTAAAATCAATATCTACACCATTATAAATATCTACTTAAGTTCTGGCGACCAGTATCCCGACCATATTTTTGTTTCTTCATAATTAGGATCGTTCACATCCAACATTATTTTTCCGAATTCAATAAATCCACCAACTCCTCCGACATCTTCAGGTGGCGTCTGCCCTTTTGCTTCCAAAAGATATGGTAGTTCACCGTCATATTCTTCAATCACCTGAACCAACTCAATATGATGTTCCCAATAATCTCCAAAATCATACGTATAAATCATCTTCTTATTTTCAGAAAAAACATCTGATAAGTTATAATCTTGCATAAGAACTGCATCACTGTCAAAATCCAAGTCCGACTCAAAAGGAACTATGCGTATCTCTTTTTTTCCAGTCGTAGAATTATATATGGTGAAATCATAGAGATGATAATTTCTCCAGTCAAAAACACTCTGTATCACCTTATGTAAATTTGAAAAGCTCATATATGCCGGAACTAGAATTTTTCTTTCAGCCGTATAGACTTCAAGGTCAAGGGTTATTCTTAGTTCATATACCCGACTTTTGTACGGCTGTATTTCAGTCAGCTCTTCCATTGACTTAATCATTGCCTTATATGGATAAAATTCCTCACCTTTTCCCTTAGAATAATTAACAATTCTATAGTTGTAAGCCACACCAACAACATCACTGTACATCTTATCAATGCCATTATATTCTCTGCCAATATGGAAAGCGCACTCTAAACCGGCCCTTGTTACTCAGGCCGAAGCATGCCTGCTGCTGTTCTTGGTATATTCAATTTCTCCTGCAAGACGTAAGTACTCATCCACCATCTCTAAATTTAGATTATATTCCAGCAGTGTATTTCTAATTGCATGTTGTACCTTTTCTTCAATTTTATTTAAATCTTTTCGTTTAACCTGATAAATCGCGACAGTAAAACGAGTGGCATTGTTAACCAGTACAAGAAGATCCTCGGTTCTTCTATTCGCCCACACCTTTGTCCAGTTAGCAGTCCATGTAAACAGAGGGTTTATGTTCTCATTTGTCGCAGGTGGTTTCATACCTAATGCTTTTGCCAATTTACCTGTTAATGCTATTTGCATCATTTCTTTCCTCCATCTTTGCTGTTTTTTTATTTGCCACAGCAATTCTTATACTTTTTCCCTGATCCGCAAGGGCAAGGTTCATTACGACCTATTTTCTTCCCCTTTAGTAAAGGTTTTTGATTAAATCCATAATTTGTAGCAACTTTCTCCATCTGTTTTACCAACTTTTTCTCTCTTGCATCAAATAATTGCTGATACAAGATGGCATACTCAGGGATTATTGGTCTTTCATCGTTGAATTGAGACCAATTTCTAAATGCTTCTATCGCATTAAATGGTACCTTATATTTTGACGTTTCATTTTGAATGCCACCATAAAAGTGAAACTTGAATTCGGACCAGTTACCATTTACTCCAGGATCATAAAACTTTGACTTCACTGAATTTTCCCCAACAGAAAGTAATTCATCAAATGGGTGCATCAATACGATACTTGAAATCCAAGTTGCAAGCACCGGTTGTTCTTTTAAGAGCTTTTCCAGATAGACTTTTAACCCTAAGGTATCCTTCAAGTCTTCAATATAATACATAGATAGTACTCTCAAATAGGCAAGTTTTGGGAATGAACCCACATTGTCTTTATTAATGGCCTCTTCTAAATAACTCAAATCGCCATCAAAACATTTATACAAGACAACAGGATATTCCTCTGTAATTGTGTAGCCAATTCGCCTGTCGATAGATTCTTCTGAACAAGCCACCAGATTAATAATATCCTTAGAGGATTCTTTTCTTTCCCACTGGCCCAAAATAAACGGCAGATATACTGAAAGTAATCCATTATCCTGTGCATAGTTATCCGGATCACTGATGTAGTACTTCATTTCATTCAGAATTTCTTCTTCTGCCTCTTCCTTATTATCTTCTAAAAATTTTAGATATAAAAATGGTATCTCGTCCGATTCCCTTCTAAGGTAATTGATTGCATCAGTTACTGATGTGCCTTCTGTTACATTATTTTCTTTTTCTGCTTCAAGAAAATGCTCAAGCTCTTTTTTCTTTATGGTAATCATTAGGTCTGTCAATCGTTCAATAATAATATCACTCTCATTTATTGATAAACAATTATATACCCTCTTCAATATCTTAAATGCCTTATCAAAATCCTTATACTTGGAGTAATCCATCCAATATTCATCAGAATAAGCAATATATCCCCACACATTATCCGGATAATCATCAATTAACTGAATAAAAAGCTGTTCTCCAACTTTCGGATGTCCCAGCAAATAATATGTTTCTGCTAAAGATCTTTTATATCTGTGTACATTTAATTCTTTCTCCTGATTTAGGATAATTAGAAAGTTAAGTAAGTCGATTTTTAACTTTCCGACTGTTATTTTGGATTCTTCATCAGCATACAAAAGAACTTTTCTAAGGGTATCATCATAATCCTGTACCCAATTTTGTACATATTGTGTACCATTGAATATATCATCAAAAGATTTCAAATCTCTTAAATGATTTTCCTCAAAGTATGCAGTTACTTCATCGAAAACATCTTTCCAGCAAATCACTGCCTCGTAAGAATCTCCTTTCAGCTCATATCCATACCCCTCTTGCATCATCATATCAAGTTTTGTAAATTCCGAATTAACCGGTTCAGGCTCTATTCCATAATATTTACTGCTGTTGATTTTATATTTCATCATTCATTCTCTCCTGTAGTATCTTTATATTCTCTTTTAATTCACCAGTAAAATCCGAAAGATCTTCCATCGTTATCACTCCATCATTGATAAAGCGTATAATATCATACAACATATCTTGCTTAATTAGCTGGAGACACACCCCTGGTTTCTTTTTATCCTGTTTAATTTTCTTTTCCAATTCCCAGAATTTACTTGATGCAGGCAAATCACCATCTAAAAAAGCAACGTATTCCTTAACCAGCTTTTCCATATACGACTCCTGCCATGAACCAATCCTATCCCTAAACAGTTTCCAGTCTTTTTTTGAAGGTTCCATAATCATTCACCCCAATTCCTTTCATTATAATTTTTCATAATTAAAATCTTTTATTCTTTGTTTTACTCTATTTTTAAAAACTTCAATTTTAGGCCAAATATAATTTATTTCAGACAATAATTCTACATCAGAAAATGCAATTATTCCATTTACTAATAAATCTAGTTCAGAATCAAAATAATATTTCCCGTTTATCTTTCTAATATTTTTTCATTCTTACTCGCATTTTCAATATCACTTAAATAATCAATCATCAATATTAGCCTCTGCCAACTGATTAAAGATATACATTTTACATATTCATTTTATCATTTGTTCTTATTTTAAAAAAGTACTTAATGTATTATCCTCAAGTACTTTCTTTTTCATATTCTTTAATTTATTACTTTTTTTATTATTTTCATAACCTGAATTAATTTACTATCCCAACTTTCAATATTAAATTCAAACTCCTTTGATACCAAATTATTATTTTCTACTTCAAATCTAATGTTGTTAATTTCAAAATTATATTTAATATTAGTAGCATAAGTATTTCTTATCCTGTTTAACTCAATCCAAATTCTCCATTCCTTAGAATCTTTTAATGCTAATTCCGGAAAATACTTTGCCCTTTCAAGTAGTAAATTATTAGTTAATATATACCTATTACTCACTCCAAAATCCTTTACTTTAATTGGATTTTCTAATTTTTTAAAACTTTCTAGTTCAAAATAATGATAAAGTTCATCTTTTCTATTTTCTAATTTTCTAAAAGGAATTTTTTTTCTGTTTATAATCTCTCTTTTTTTTATTTTTGCATAAAATTCAATAACAGATTCACTTCCAAATAGTGCTTTCGATTGATAAATCGAAATATATTCAATTTGATCTTTTAAAAAGTTATCTCCTTCTTTAATTGGCATATGATAGATCTTTTTCTCTTTTATAAACTCTAATTGTTCTTTAGATCTTATTGAACCTATTAAAACATTCCTATTAAACTTAATATTATCAGTATATTCTTCATTTCCAATTGGCAATATATTTCTTTCGTAAGAAACAAGTGGACTCTCTTCAATTAGATTTTTTAAGAATTTACTCATTAATTTAATACTTCCTGGTAAGAATGGATATCCACCAACATTCATTTTTTTAATGCTTTTATAAAATTTATGAGTTTTATATTCTTCTTCATTATTATTTGGAAATAAAACATAAGCACCAATCATAGTTCTTTTAAAATTTCCTTCTTCTTTAGAAACAATTGCGTCTCTATACCTATGCATTGCATTTATGCTTTCTTTAGTAGGCCCATTATCATTTAAAGTGTCTATTCTATACTTAGCATCAAATATAAATTTGTATTTGATTTTAGAATTATTTTTCTGTAATTCTAAAATGTAATCTGGTTTTTGATCTGTTGTTTCACTTGATTCAAATTTATTATATGCAAGTTTAAATTTTTCATTTGTTTTAGGATTAATATAATTAATTACAGATTTTTTCCCTTTTCTTAAAGAAACATTTATTCCTGAGTAATTAAACTTAACAATATCATCACTGACTAATTCATATTCTTCTCGAAGTATTTGATTAATTTTTAGGAAACACCAATATTCATATAGTTCAGCTGTATCCTTCATTGAAAGCCTAAATAAATCACTTTCAATTGTTAAACCTTTTTTTAGCATTACATAATATTTATATAAATCTCTATAACCAGGTGCCATTTGCAAAACTAATGATAATGAATCTAATTTATAAATATCTCCTACATTTTTTAGGAACGTTAAATAGATAAGTGATTTCAATTTTCTATCAATATATTCAATCTTTTCAAGTACTTTTTTATCTGCTGATCCACTATAGTGATTATCAAAACTTTTCAAATACTTTCTCTTAAAACTGTTTAATCTTATTATGACATCTTTAATCATCCATTTAACAAATTTATTTTCAAAAGTATCATGTGTAATTTTTTTATCTACATCAAGAAATTTTGTAGGTAATCCAGTTTCAATATTATAAAACTTTGAATTTTGATTAAGCCATTTAATACCTTTTTTACTAACTTTTTTTACTTTAGAAGCTCTTTTTATTATAGTAATTTTTTCTAATTTGTGATGTGTTTGATTATCAACACGTCTAAATGCTTTTAAAAATAAATCAAAGATATTAATTAAGATACTAAAAAATTCACTATCACTTATTTTAGACTGATCGGTAACACTCATTTCTTGAAATGTTCTTTTCAAAAAATCAAAAGATAGATTATAAACTTCCTTGTTAATATCTTCCATTAACTGTTTATAATCTTCTTCATAATCTATTTTTGTTGGAAATACCTTTATTATTAACTTAAATAAATCAGTCCCTTTTGATTTAACTATAAATTCTGTGTTACCAATATTATTTTTAAAATTAATTAAACCTGACAATATACCTTTATCAACTTCTTCTACAGAATTTTCAATTGATGAGTCTACATGATGAAATGTTAAATTCTGTTCTCCATCTTTCTTATCCCTAATATATATATTTAAATTTTGCTGTTCATAAAATAATGGTGATATTACACTATTATTATACTTTTCTAGTTTTTCATTTTCTGTTGAATAATATTTAATTATATATTCATTACCTTTAAATTCATCTAATTGGATACATTTCTCTATTTTTTTGTTTTTTTCTTCTCTTTGACTATATGGATGTACTGGTTTTCCTTTTATAATAAATTTTATATTTTCATTTTCTATTTTTAAAAGTTCTATCATAAATATAACTCCTTATAACCAGTATGCTGTAAATCCATCTTCTTCATAACTCTTGATCATATAGCAAACTTTTTCAGCAGATTTAATATATTTAATTTTTTCATTTTCATCTAAATCTTTCTTAATTAGTTCAGCAATCTTATAACTCTCGTGATCTTTAATCTTCCCGCCAAATTCAATATAAAGCTTAATAAGCAAATCTTTTATTGCTTTACTGCTTCCTTGAATTCTTGGCAATATTTTTTGCATTATTTGATAATCAAAAGCAATATTATAATCAAGTAAATTTAATTTTTTATTCTGAACCATATAAAAACTAATTTCATCTCTAACTCTATATCCTACATGTAAATTGTTTTCTTTTAGAATTTCATTAATAGACACTAAATCAACTACAACCCTTTCCTTAATAAAGTCATGATATTCTTTTTCAATATTAATGAGTGTTGAGTAATTTGTCATTAAGAATGAATTATTCAATGAACTTTTATAATCAACTTTATCAGAAGAATCATCAAATGGTAAGTCTTCTAACATTACCTCTGAAAATTCTATTGTATTTGCTCTATCTAATACTTTTTTACTAAATGGGTGTGTTGTTTCATCCATATTTACTGTTCCTATAAAATAAAGATTATTTGGTAAATATATTTTTTCTTCAATTCCTAAATCGAAATAATCTGAATTAAAGTTTTCATTTTTAGTTTCCATTAAGCTTAAAATATCACTAAAATAATATTCTACTCTAGCAAGGTTCATTTCATCTAGACATACAATATATCCATTATTCGAATCATTAATAGCTTCTTTAATAACCTTAAATAATTTTCCTTTTATAAACTTTCCTGATATATCTTTATAGCCTAATAAATCCGACATATCATTCCAGTCCGGTTTAACAGGAATAATATCTAAATTATATCCTATTGCTTCTGAAAACAGTTCTACCAGTTTTGTTTTGCCTGTTCCTGATATACCAGCAAGTAATACAAATGGTTTTGATTTAAGAGATAAATAGAGATTTTCAATTATACCTTTGGGGTAATTGAAACCTTTTTGATTGATGTATAAGTCTATTTTGTTTATTTGATCAACTTTTATAATTTTTCTATACATTTTTAACATCTCCATTAAATCAATCTCAATTTCTTTTTCACTTGGTAAATTCCCATTCTTATATTTTTTAGCATATATAATTGCATTATGATATTGTGAACCAATACCAGTATCTGACAACTTTTCAATATTTTTCAGCAAATTTTCATTCTTAATTTTTCTATATATATATTGTTTTCTCTTTTCTAATTTATCTAAATCATTAAATTTATTCAGTACAAACACAATATTTACAAATATTTCATCTTTTTTATAAGAATATAAATAACCCATTCCTATATCATCTTTAGTTTTATATCCAATCCATGGTACAGTAGCCCATCTACCTATACCTGTTGAACCCGAAAAAACAACTTGTTCCCCCAATTTATAATATAGAATATTATAAATAGTTTTAGGCAAATCATTTATAATAATAGGTTTAATTGGATGCCCTTTAAAATTCTCAGTTTTTATAATGTTTTTATAATATTTTGTTATAATCCATATTTTATCTTTAATAAATAAACCATTATCTACAACAAATAATTTGAACTTTTTCTCAATTCCAGAGTACATTAAAATATAATATTTATTAGAATCTCTCTCATTTCCAGAATCAAGATAATCATAATAATATGGATATACTTTATTTAATTCTTCTTTTAACTCTTTTCTGAAACTAATTCTATAAAGTTCTTTTTTTCTATTATTTTGAATTACATTCCGTATTCTACAGTTATATTGTTTGTCATTAAACTCTATCTCAATTTCATTTGTATTTCCTATTTCTAGCTTACCTAAAATATTATCAAAACATTTATGATTTTCCATATCAATTATAAAACCTTCAGAAAAAAATGTTTTAGATATCTCTTTTTTAGTAACTACTTTAAATTCCTGAAGAAACTTGCTAATATCCTGATTTAAGTTATTATTATAATAACTTAATAATTTGCTATCTAATAGTTTTTTTAATTCATGATTATCTATTTTTGTCCAATCACCTGCATAATAAATCAAATCACCAAAAACTTTAAGCATTTTAATTCTAAATATTGGCATTTCTTCCATATATTTACCTAACTTTATTATATCTGTATTTTCAATATCTAGCATTAACCCATCAGTGTTTTCTGTTTCACATTTAAATCCATTATTTTTTAAAGATACATAAAAAAATTTGACGTAATCAAATAATTCATTTTTTTTAAATTTACCTCCTTCAGAAGTTAAATCTAAGAATGCTTTGTAAACAACAAATTTATATGATTTTTGACTTCTTTTCAGATCATTTATTATTTTTTGCATTTTTTACTCCTTATCAAATATTATTTTTTACTCAAACTTCACACATAAAAAATTTCAACAAAATATTTAGAATTCAACATTTTATGATAATTTAATATAGCAAAATATCCATAATTGATGTAATGTTAATAGCAACAAAAAGATCAAATCAATTCTAAGATTATATATCAAGAACATTATATTTTTTTACATTCTTATTGTATTTTTTCTATATATTATACTCTACATGATCAATATTGAATGGAACATACTTTTCTTAACATTAAATTAACTATGTTTATTGCCCAGGAGATGATGATTATGTATTATTTATTATTTATTTTTCAGATTATTATTTACATTAATCGTTATTCTAAAACCGTAAAATACATCAAATTTAGTAAAACGAGAAATCATTGGTATAATAATATCAAATTACATTACATATCAGAATATGTTACAGTATCTCCCTAAGAGTTTGTTTTTTTAATAAGTTATTATTATTCATTGAAAAACTCCGTTAAACTGTTATCTTCATAGTAATTATTTAAATCAACTATCATTTTATTTTTCAACTCTTTAATATCATCATTATTTAAATCTCTCCATAAAATATGATTAAATGCTATTTTACTTAAATCTTTAGAATAATAAATAAATCTTTTTCGTTCAAATTTTTCAAAAGGATTCTGAATCATACTTTGTTCCATGCTTTTCCTATCTTCTAAATAATCCATTCTTGAATAAGGCGAATTTCTCTTTTCTACGATATAATTTTTATTGTGTCTTTCAATATAATAATTTATATATATATCAAGGATTTCATTCATTTTTGCCTCACCACTTTTATCAATTACTTTCAAAACTGATAATATAAATATTATTTTATATGAAAAAGAATAACTCCCTTCATCAATATACTCTTTAAAATCTTCATATATAGTTTCTTCATTATGAAATTTCAAGTCTTTTTCTCTTATAATAATTTCTACTGCTTCAGGTTTGAAATAATTTAATTTCCTTCTTCCAAAAGGAATTGTTTGATTAGGAATTACTTCACCTTTCTTGATCCAACTTCTTAATGTACCAGTATTAATAAATAATTCCCTAGCTAATTGTTCCTCACTTAAATAGTCCCCATATAATTCCTCAAATGTAAATATATTTATTTTTTCAATTTTCATTTCATTTTCGAACAGGTTACTTATAATTTGAAATTCATTATCTGTGGAATATATAATATTTTCTTCCTCAACAATACTAGCCCATGGAGAATAAAAATTTCTTCCAAATAATCCGTTTAGTGACCACGGCATATTAAAACTATTATAATTATCAACTACATCTATCACATATAATGCTTCTTTTCTTGAAAATTTTCTTGTTCCTCGTCCAAGTTGTTGAGTATATAAAACCTTAGACATTGTTGGTCTTGCCATTACTATAATCGATGTTCTGGGTGAGTCCCAACCTTCGTTTAATAAATCACAAACGCATAAAAATTGAATGCTCCCTTTTTTATAATTTTCGATATCTTTTTCACTGTTTTTATGTTTACTACTTATTCCAGCTACAGAAAATCCTTGTTCTTTCATTAATCTGGTCATTTCATTTACATGTTTGATATTAACACAAAATATCACACCAGATTTTCTATTTAAAGAACTTTCAACAAAGGTTTTTTTCAATAAATCAACAATCAATTGATTCCTAGAAGTAACTCTTATTCTTTTTTCTAAATCTGAAGATGTATAATCCTTTCCATTAAATCTAACTTCACTTAAATCAATACTTGATTTTAATCTATAAGCTCTTATATTACATAATATATTATCTTTAATTGCATCTTCTAAAGTCATTAGACTTTCGTATTCTCCAAATATTTTACTTACTTTTTTACCATCCAGTCTATCTGGAGTTGCTGTTAAACCTATTAGACAATTAGTATCAAAATATTGAATTACTTTTCTTATTGTAGGAGCTGGAGAATGGTGAGCCTCATCCACAATAAAATAGCTAAATGACAGTTTATCATAATCACGAAAATGTCTAGAAATCCATGAATATGTTTCAATAATAAATTTGTTCTCATATTTTACTAAATCTTTTCTCCATTGATCCCTTATTTTTCTAGTAGGACATATTATTAAACCTTTATCAATTTTAATTCTCTCAATATCTTCTAGAATTATTCTACTTTTGCCTGTACCAGGTGGTAAAACAACCAAAAACGATTTTTTACCATTTTCTCTATCTCGTTCCAATGTTTTAAGCCAATTTTTTTGATGTTTATAGAGTGTAACTTCTCGATGTAATTTTACTAAATTCATATTAATAAATTCTTCTTTTTCACCAAAATATTGTCTCATTTCATCTGCTACAACATCATGAAATTTAATATCCTCTGTTGACCATCTATATATTTTTCCGTTTTGAGAAACTATTGAATTTTGTTTACACAACTGCGATTTATACTGTTTTTTTGTTATATTACATGGATTATGAAATGATACTCCATTTTCTTCAATAGCAATAAAATAGTTTTCTTTAAATATAACATAATCAATAAATCTTGTTGCATTCTTAACATCTAAAACAGGATATTCCCTTTTTACATATCCAATTGCTTCTCTACCATAAACTTCTTCAAATATATTTTCAAAAAAAACTTCATTATTACTTGGATCTATACTTTGCAATTCTCTATTACTTCCTCTAAATGAAATTTCATTTTCAGAAAAATCATTTGATAAAAACATTTTATAATCACTTTTCATCTCTTCAAAATCATTTTCATTATCAACGAAAAATCTATAACATCCGCTATATTTAAACATTATATCATTCTGCTCTTTTGTATATTTATTGTAACTAAAAGCTATATCACAAATATTAGTGTTATCTATTATTACTGCAATATCACCATTTACATATAATATTGCATTATCTAAATTTTCAAAAAATTTAAACCCATTTTTGCTAAGCCAATCATTTATTACAACCAATATTATCATCTCCAAGATATGTAAAAGAGCTATTTTTCAATTACTTTCTCCAAAATAATTCTTTTTTCAAACCCGCCTCTTTTATTTTTTTTATCTTTTTTTATTTTTTGGATTTTTGCTTCATCTAAATCAAACACATTTTTTAATGAATCAAGTACTTCAAGAATATCAGCCATTTCTTCTTCACAAGGATTTTCTTCAAATTCTTTTAATTCCTCAGAAACTTTTTTTATCAATTCAATAATATATTCATCTTTTTCTGCAATATGGATAAAATACTCATGTCCTGAATTTTTAATAATTTCTGGTATATCATCTCTAATAAGTTTATTATAAATTATTTCTTTCGACATTTTTCCCCCTTAAATCAATTTGTAAATTTTAAATATATAATTAATTCTTCTTATATATATTAATATTAACACATTGTAATTAATTATATAATGTTTTTTAAGTTTTATCCTAATTTTATCCTAACTTTCTTTTAATATCACTAATATGCTTCTCTTTCATTTCATCACTTACCATGATATTTTCTATTAACAATTCATATAAATTATTAATTTCATAATTAGTTAAAATATCTTCTGAAACTTTATTTATTTTTTTAATCTTTTTTATTAAACGCGGTCTTCTTAATACTAAAACATCATCATCAATTCCACTTATTTTTTTTAATGTACATCTTTTGCTAAATACAATAATTGACTTAAATATATCATCCGATAAATCTAAATATTCTGCTAAAGCGTTAATATGCCCATAATTTTGCCATACAGGGTTATAAAATTTATGTTTTTTACCTTTTCCAAAAGTTTGTGTCCAGTTCTTTCTTTTACCATTTTCGTATATCCATCCACCATAATTTTTTGATTCAAAAACATATATACCTTTTTCATTAATCATTAATAAATCTATTTCTGTTGTTTCATTATCTTCTTTTGGTATATATACATTGAGGAGTATTTTTGCATTTGGAAATTTCTTTTCTAATATATAAAATGTTAAAAATTCTCCTAATAATCCTGCATCCATTACTACCCTTAAAAAACTGCTATTACTATAATTTTTATAAGAACTTTTTTATACTTTAAATATACTGGTAATATTCTTACTATAACTACTAGAATAAACAGCAAAAACATATAACTAATGAATTTCATGATTTTCTCCTTCTTGATACTATTTTATTTTTAAATACTACCTTTTAAAACACCTTCAACTATTCCGTTTATAAATAAATTTTCATCTTTAATAAGTATTGGTTCATAATTTTTATTTTCAGGAATTAGAAGTATTGAATCACCTATTCTATTGTATCTTTTAACAGTAGCTTCATCATCTACTATTGCTACAACAATATCTTTTCGCTCAGCATAATTTTGTTTTCTAACTAAAATTTTATCACCAATATCAATGCCAACATCGATCATGCTATCGCCTGTTACTTCCAAAATAAAATAAGTTTCATTTTTATTTATTATATTCTCCGGAATTAAAACTTCACCAAGATATTCATTATCAACACTGTTTAATGCTCCAGCAGAAATTTTTCCTATATTATTAACTTTTCTTATTTTATTGATCTGTATTAATTTATCATTTTCCTTCAAGGTAATCATATCCTCATAATTTTGTTCAATAACATAATTTGAATTTTTACTAAACCTAATATATTCAACTTTTCTTGAACAATCAATTTCCAATTCATTATTTTTATGAGTATTATTACTTCCTATTGTTGCACTAATATCATATATTTGATTATTTTTTACTAACTCTATAATTGGCAACAACACCCTAGTATCTGTTTTTTTATCCTCTGATTTCCAAAAGACAACATGTCTAACTCTTGCAATTGAAAATACATATCCTCTATTAAGATAATTTTGTAATTCATTCTTAAATTTCTTTGAGAATAATAATATCTTATTTTTCTTCCTATCATAACATCCCTTCACATCAACAGATAATTCATCACCACTAACAAGATCCTGTAATGATTCACTAATTCCCTTATTATAATTATAGCTTAAAAAAACATCTTTATAGCTAAGTGGCAAGTACAACTTTGCTAATTTTTCATTTACTTTTGTAGGTGAAATAAATCTGATATCGTCTCCAATTTTCCTAAATACATCATTAAGCTTAACATCTTTATAATGCACCTGAAGATTATTTTTTGCTCTAGTCAAAGCGACATAAAGCGCTCTTTTTTGTTCTTCATTGTTTAATTCAAACTTATCTAACATTATTACTACATTGTCAAATTCACGACCTTTTGATTTATGAATTGTGGAAACATAATAAGCATTATCATTAGTACTTACAAAATCCTCTAATTTAGACTCCTTTAAATGTATTAAGAGATCTGATATATACATTACTTTTCCAGATGTTTCTTCAAAGTCGCTAATCATCCTTCTTATAGTATCTAAATTATCACTAGCACTGAATTTGCTAAATAAAGATCGTTTAGCATTAATCCATTGTATTTTATCGATAATATGCATTTCCTCATCAAAATGTAATTTATCTAAAAAATATCTAATTTCATTTAAGTTAATAGGATTTATATTGTCATATGCTTGAATTAATTTTACATTCAAATTCTTTTCTGTTAGTAATCCTACAACTTGTAAAGCTTCAAAATTTGTATTAGTCAAAATGCAGGTATTTCCACTCCAAGAAGTTTTCAAAATTGACTCAATAACATTGGTAATCATATTATCAGATTGATTATAATGACACGCAAAAATCTCACCAGCCTCTTTTCTTACCGGTAATATTGGTGTATTCTTCATTCTGTTTTGGATTATTGAAGCAAAGCCATTAGATAAATTAATTAAATTAGATTTACTTCTATAATTTTCAACAAGTTCATACAGTTTTGCATCAGTTGCATTCAATATCTTTTTCATATACTCTGAACTTGATCCTCTGAAACCATATATATTTTGATCATCATCACCAACAGCAATAACTCTCATATTTTCATTTTGTTTAACCATTGATCTTATAAAGTTAAATTCATTTTTATCCATATCTTGAGCTTCATCTATAACCATAACTGTTTTAGTTATTCTTGAATGTTCAATTTCATCATTCAAGATCATTTCAGCAGTTTCAGCTACAATACTATCTGATCGATTAACATCTCCAACTTTCCCTTGTAAATCAAAGCAGTATGAATGAAATGTTTTAATATCAATATAATTTGCTGCTGCTCCAATTAAGTCCTTAAGTCTTTTCTTAAACTCAATTGCAGATGCTCTTGAAAACGTCAACATTAACAGCTGCTCATGTTTAACATCTTCTAATAAAAGTAAAGATGCCAACTTATGAACTAAAATTCTTGTTTTTCCACTACCTGGTCCTGCTGCTACTACAATATACTTAGTTTCATTGTCTTTAATAATAGATAACTGTGATGTTGACAATGATCCAAATAATTCCTCAAATTTTTTAGGTGTAATATTCTTCTTCAACATATCTTTTTTATCATCCTTAAAGTATTTACTTAAGAATGCTTTATACTCTAATTGAAAATAATCATCTACAAATTTTAAAGCACCTAAATAATCGCTAATCATTTTTTTAGCATATTCTCCTACTATATGAATTTGATGTCCTTTTTGTTTATAGTAAGTATCAAGTGTTTTATAATCATCGATTTTATATTTTATTCTATTATCTAACTCTAATCTCTGGATATTTAAGCGATTGTAAATTACTAAGAAACCACCTTCTATTTTTAAAGCACCTATCCTTGAAAGATAAAAAAGCGATTCTTCAACTGCCTTCAATGTTATTTCTGTTCCCATTAATTGATTGCTATAATTAAATTCATCTTTAAGTTCATTTACAGAAAATTCAACAGCAAAATTACTGTCATTACTTGAGTTCTTTTCATATAAAAAATTAAGAATAAAATCAGATACATTAATTCTATTATTATATAAAGTATTAAGATTATCATGTTCCTTTTTAAATACAACTCTTATATGATTTCGATCACCTTTTGAAGTGTCTTTTTTAATCCAGCCTTTTATTTCCCAGAAATTAAGTAAAGTAATAATCTTATCTGTAGTAACTTTTTTTAATCCTTCTTTATCTGCACTTTCATTTAAAGCCTTAATATTGTAAACACCATCTTCAACTATATTGTTAATCAAAAATATCTCAAGCTCTTTAAACCACTTAAGTAAATTAGACGACTTTTGTTGACTACTTTCATCATTTAAGAACGCTGATAAGTCTTTATCATCAGCTAATATTCCCTCTTCTCTCAATAAAGAAATAATTCTGATAGTATTTCTAATGTCTATTCCCAAAAGATCACTTATATAATCAACTCTTGTCTCGTTTTCCGCAGATTTTCTACTCTTACTTTTTATCAACATAGAAATCATATTAACAGCTATCTCTTTATCTTCTTCAGCTATTTTTTTTGAAGCTCTAATAATAGTTTGTGCATCCATAACACTTTTAGATAAAATACTATCCGCATAAATACGTGGTGAATTTTGTCCACGCTTAATATAACCTGATTGCTCAAGAGCTGTTATTGCAGTTTTTACTCTTGTCTCCAAATCATAAATATTATCGTCCCATCCAGCTTTTCTTGCTATTTCAAGGGCTGATTGTGTTATATTTTTTCTAGTTCTAGTAATATCTTTTATAGCTTTCCAGATCTGTCCGATTTCACTAATACTTAGCTTTGTTTGATTTAATAGATTAAAATGCGCATTAAGATCATTATCATCATATAAAATGAAACATTCAGCATCAATTGTTTGATCTCTTCCCGCTCTGCCAGCTTCTTGAACATAATTTTCTAAGGAATTCGAAATTTGATAATGTATAACTAAACCAACATCAGATTTATCTACTCCCATACCAAATGCAGAAGTTGCAACCATAATATCAATATTACCAAGTATGAACTGCTCCTGATTCTTGTTTTTCTGTTGTTTATCCATCTTACCATGATAAGAAGCAGCATTATAACCATCGCTTTTAAGTCTATCCGCAATCTCTTCAGTTAATTTAGTCTTAGATGCATAAACAATAGTTGGAGTTTGCTTCTCTTCTATAAGCAGTCTTAATCTATCATACTTATCCGATTTAGCACATTCTATTACTTTATAGGATAGATTTTTCCTCGAAATACTCGCTGAAAAAAACTCCATCTCAACACCTATATAATCTTTAAAATAAGCCATTATATCATCTACTACACTTTGTTTTGCTGTTGCAGTAAAACAAGAAACTGGTATCATTTTTTCTAAATTTTTAGCTTTATATAACTTATTTATGAATTCACCAATATACAAGTAATCAACTCTAAAATCCTGACCCCATGCAGAAAAACAATGAGCTTCATCAATAACAAATCTCTCAATTTTTCTTGATAACAATAACCTTTCCATTGATTTTGATCTCAATGATTCAGGAGAAATATACAGAAGTTTTGCTTCACCATTTTCAACTCTTTTAATAGTTTCTGATCTTTCTATTGGATCAAGCAATCCATTAATTGCAACTGCACATGTAATACCCTTTGATTCCAAATTATCTACTTGGTCTTTCATTAGTGATTGAAGTGGAGATATGATTACTGTAAGTCCACCTGATGCTTTCCCTGACATAAGTGCAGGAACTTGAAAAGTAATTGACTTACCACCGCCAGTTGGAAATATAGCTAAAAGTGATTTTCCTTCCATTGCTGCCGTAGCCGCTTCTTTTTGCAATTCTTTCCCATCAAAAGATCTAAAATTATCATAACCAAAGTAATGACGTAACCCTTGTGTTGGATCTAATTGTGAACGACAATATGAACAACCCATATCACATGGCTTACTTCTTAAAACAGATATTACATTTTCCACTTTTGGATACTTCATAAGAACCCATTTTGGTGTAACTGATGCATCATCTCTAGAATTAATCACTGACAATGCATATGCTAATTCAATAGAATTATTCTCGATTAAGTTTGTTAAATTTACATTTTCACAAATTCTTTCTTTAAATACACTATTTATTAGTTTTATTATATTTTTTTCTTTTCTCTCAGTTTTCCAAAAAATTAGCTTAGATTTCTGTAATTTTTCATCTACGTACTTGAAAAAGCCTTTAAATTCATCTGTATCTTTTAACAAAATACTAAAGATATCCTTCATATTCTGCGATAATTTTTTATAAGCATTTATTTCATCATAGAAAAGTTCCCTTGCCTTAATAGAGTCATTAACAGGGTTATTTAACTGTTCTGTAAGTAGCTTGTCATCTTTCACTAACTTGTGATATGGATTCTTAGCGAACAGTAAAGGAGATAAATACAAAGTATCAATTATATCTTTACTATCCAAACTAGTATCTGACTTTCTTATATAGACTAAGTCATGATTCAATATATTATGACCACATATATATTCGGCATCCTCTACAAACGGAAAAAATTCATCCTTTTTACCTGTATGCACATTCCCACCAAATTCGTCTACAGCACCAAAGTCAACAATTTTCCTACTATCGATATTCACTTCTGTATCAATAAATACTATCTTCATAATATCAACCTCTAATATCTTTTTCTGTATCAACAACAGTCAATAGTTTCATCATAACACTTACTATAATCCATACATCTAATCATTCACGCATAATTAAACGAATCATTTTCAATATATGTTCCGATAGTTATTCTTTAACTACATATTATTTATGTATTTTATATTATAATAACATAAATAAAAGTTTTTAATAGGGTTAAAAGTCATATTTATAAATATTCATTGATTTTCACAAACATTACACTTAATTGCCATAAATTCGTCACACTTGCCCCTT
>Ga0256842_1001547_pt1 | contig 18155 bp, 11 predicted proteins | sample 4559240metaG_FD_185973 | JGI IMG/M metagenome (GOLD analysis project Ga0256842, IMG submission 185973) | Hydrothermal vent microbial communities from Guaymas Basin, Mexico - 4559-240 | ecosystem: Environmental > Aquatic > Marine > Hydrothermal vents | place: Mexico: Guaymas Basin | collected...
AAGTAGTTCCATCTACCAGACTACCAAATGTGTTGCTGGTGTTATACAATATTATTACATCATCATTTGCTGAATTCTGTGCCCAAGACAAATCTATTTGTGTACTTGATGCCGGTGTAGCTGTCACTGTTCCAGCTGCTGCAATTAATGGTGTTGATGCTGTTGTTGTTATTCCTGAAGAATAAATATGAGAACCATTATATGAGTATGCTTTATAGTAATACGTTTGATTATCAGTTAAAGGTGTATGAGTTTTTGTTGTTGAAGAACCAACAGATATTACAATATCTGAACCTATAGATGCTCCAACTGAATATGCTGTTCCATTAGTTGGAGATGTAAAATTGTTTGTGGTATTATAAACAACTAATACGTCATTAGAAGATGAATTTTTAGTCCAATTAACTGTAATACCGCAACTTGTTACATTAGTAGTTGTTAATGTAACTGGATCCGCTATTGAACTTGTTGTGGCATTTGCACTTTGAGCTGTACTATAATTCTTTGCACAATCAAATGAATATACCTTATAGTAATAAGTGGTATTTACATTTAATCCTGTATGCGATTTTGTGGTTAAAGCTCCTTGGTCTAATACTGTTCCACCTCCTGTAATAGCCTGACCATTGGTATAAGTAGTTCCATCTACCAGACTACCAAATGTGTTGCTGGTATTATACAATATTATTACATCATCATTTGCTGAATTCTGTGCCCAAGACAAATCTATTTGTGTACTTGATGCCGGTGTAGCTGTTACTGTTCCAGCTGCTGCAATTAATGGTGTTGATGCTGTTGTTGTTATTCCTGAAGAATAATTATTACTGCCATCGTAAGAATAAGCTTTAAAAAAATAAGTACTATTATCGAGAACTGGTGTAAGATAAGCACTTGTTGAAGTACCCGAATATAAAACAGTACCATTGGCAAAATTATGTCCAGCACTATATGCCTGACCATCTGTAGGAGTAGTAAAATTGTTAGAAGTATTATAGACCACCATCACTGGGTCAGAAGAAGCATTCTTAACCCAACTAACATTTATATTACAACTTGAACTTGCCGTTGAACTTAAACTTACAGGATTTTGAGTAGATTGCGTTGTTTTAGAAACGCTAACACCTGGAGTAGAATACCAATATAAACCATTAAACGACCATATTTTATAATAATATGTAGTATTTGTAAGCAAACCTGTATGCTGTTTTGATGTAGCATTTCCTTTATAAAGCACACGACCTCCACCTGGAGATATCTCTGAGTTAAGAGCATAATTATTCGGATGAGAAGGTGCAGTAAAACTATTAACTGTATTATAAGTTATAATAACATCATTACCCTCTGAGTTAAGAGTCCATGATAAATCAATCTGAGAATTACTAACTGCATTAGCAACAAAAGCCGTTGGATCCACAACCGGGTCAGTTGTAGCATTAGCAGACAAATGACCAGAAGAATATATATTAGAAGAATTTTTAGACCAAATTTGAAAAAAATAAGTTTTATTGGGAGAAAGTGTATCCAAAAAAAAGTTAGATGCAGATCCTTGATAAATTACTCTGCCTTTTCCTGGATTAATTTCATTACCAGTCGTATATGCAACACCAGAGGTAGGATTATCAAATTGATTTACAGTATTATATGTCACAATAACATCATTATTATCAGCATTCTTTGTCCATGTAAGATTAATTCTCCTTGAAGAATTTTTTGTAGCTGAGAAAGCTAAAGGGTCGTCTGGTGCGTTACCAGGAATATAATAATGTTTTATTGCAGTACTAGGATAATTACCTGCCAATGTACCATAAACAGCATCACCAACATTCATTCCAATAAAATCACCATAAGGAGAGCTTTGTGGACCTGCAATCTGACCAAAATAATCAACACTAATCACATTAGTTGATTCAAAAAAGCTAATCTGTACTTGAGATCTAAACCATGATCCATAATATGGATGATATTGAAATTGAAGAGTATATACTCTGTTTGGAGAAACACCGGTTGTTTTTTGCCAAACTGTATCCTTTGACGTAATATTAACTGAACCCCAGCCATTACCACCATATGAAAGAAACTCACCATGAGCATATTGACTAGTAGTAGAATTCGTTGGAATTGTATCGATATACCTTGTATTATTTGCCAAAGGCAAATTCTTAAAACCAATAAAACCAGAAGTGCTAAACTGTAACTGATCAGATGTTGTAAATACATCATCATAAACTTGAAAATTAAATGGCAAAGAAAATAAAACAACCTTGCTTTGCTGAGAATTTAACGTTGTAAAAACAGTTTTACCCGTCATATCAACAGGAGAACTTGCTGCGGTACTATCAGTATAGTTCCATGATGCAGACTGAGAAAAGACATTTTGCACGCTTAAGAACATCACAAATGCCAATAAAACTTTTGGAAAGAAAGAAAAATTTTTCATATATATATCTTATTAATATCTTTAATTTATTGCATAATAATCACATAGGACTATATTACCCCATGTAATTTTTTAACATATCCTATTTAATATCTATATACCAATAGGTTTCAAAACTACAAAAAAATACTGTATAAAACTACCCTATAATGACATAAACATATAATTAAGGTTGCTTAATAAATAAGTGCATTTAATTTCACTTATTAACAATCAATTGTAAATTACGAAAAAAATTAGAAAAGACATCCAAAATAATCAGACACAATACTTCTTTAAGATCATAAAATACTAATCTTATGCACTTTTATGATTGTATTATTATTTTTTATTATTAAAAAGTAAATCCCCTGAGAAAGAGACAAAGTTGAAAAGCTTAATATATTTCTTCCTTTTGTTGCTTCACCCCGATATATAACTGACACTAATTTTCCTGAAGCATCAAATATTTGCACTTCAATTTGGTCTGTTTCAGGTAACTGAAAATCAAGTATTACTTTATCATTATCAAAACTAGGATTTGGATACACATTCGACAATATATCTTCACCCTGAGGGATAATAGGATTGTCAGCAACAGAGCTTTTCAAAGATGAAATCCAAGTTCCATAAGCTTGATAAGTACCGACTTTCTTTCCAAAAGTACCACAAGCCCATACTTCTCCTTCACTATTATATTTAGGTTGTGAGCCGGAATAATCACCCCATCTTTGAGTACCAAACAAAATCCTTATTGGCGATTCGCCCTTCTTCAAAACAACAGGTCGGCTATATAAAGGACTTCCGTCGTGACCAATTCCTTCAAAGAAAACAGCACCTATTCCAGGATAAACTTTCGATGATGAGTAGTTATAAGTTACTATCGAATGCATACTTTGCGAATTACTACCACAGTATGAAATATTTGGATATCCAAATTCCAATAATGTATCAGATAAAACATTCAAATGTATTTTATCATTTTCTTTATCCGGATTAAATACACCGTGATAAAATGAAGCATGCCCTGTTAAGGTATCAACAGAATTACCAACAAATTGTATAAATCCATTTTGATAAAAGGCCCCTAATACTCGAGAGTCATTTGTTGCAAGAAATTTTCCATTTGTTTGTTTTGCATTAGGTGGCATGCCATAAGGCATATCAGAAATCTTTGATGATATAGTTAATTCTTGATTTGAATTACTTAAAGAATTTATTGTATGAATCAAGAAAAAGGTATCATTTTTAATATCAAAATTCCTTTGAGAAAGAAAATACAAATCAGGTCCATAAAACTTATTTCCCCCTCTCACAGGATGAATATTTCTCACAGGAATACCATATAAACCTATACCTGAATATAACCCGGCATTAAGGTTCTCTCCTTTAAAACCATTATTCTTATCGATCTGCCATATTACACTTTGTTTGAAAGATGTCTGCCACGAACCACCACCTTTTTTCAAAAGATTTCCTGTAATAAACAACTCTTCATTACCCAATGCTATTGCAGGATAATCAGTCCAGGAAGTATCATTTAACGGATTTCCAGGTAAAGAATATAAATTCCAATCATCCAAAGGATTTGAACTAGTTGAAAAAGCAACAACAATATCAGTGGATTGACTCGTTCCACTACCTGCAAGAAAAACTAAAACAAACTTATCTTGTTGATAATCATAAATTGTCTTAGGGTCATATTGATGTAATGAAATATTTGTAAGAGTATCAGAAAAGGCACTTAAAGATAGTATTTTAAGTAATGAGTCATTTTTTGTATCATAAAATACAATATTTGTATTTATTGCAGAAACAACAATACCATCATTTGAAATAGCCATAGTATTATCATTGGGAACAGAAGACGAGTAAGGATTCCCCTCAAAAGCATAATTAACTACAGGAGTATCAACTATGTAATAATTGTATGCTTGCTTATCAGTTCTCACAAATTTTTTAGAATTATATTTTGCTTGGACAATTTCTTTTTGTTGATTAATAAACTCTTTGCAATACTCATTACCCTCAAATGTATTATCAGTATTTTGCATTTCGAACAACCAATCTTTTTTTATATGTCTAGGAGAAACAGTTGCAACCTTTTTAAGATTTATTCTATCAAAAGTATACGTCTGCTGTGCATTTAATGTTTTATAAAATAACATAGCTATAGATAAAACATATAGAGGTAAAATAACTTTAAACATTTCTATAAAAAAATTAAAATTAATGACACAAATATAAGCTAAGCAAATGAATTAATAATTAAATTTGCCACTTTATTTTTTAAACACACATAATAAACCAGTATAATGATCAATTTTAAATCACTAAATCGCATCACAGCGGTAATATTTTTCTTATCAATATCACTTTTTGGATTATCACAATCTTGGGTGAATATTATGCTTGACTCTAATTATAGCTTAAGCCAAAAAAGCCATGCTTTTAAAACTTATTGGGCTAACAAGGAAATTGAAAAAGGCAAAGGCTACAAACAATTCAAAAGAAATGAGTATTTTCTTCAAAACAGATTAAACGAAGATGGTAAATTTGAAATAAAATCAGATAGAGTTATCGATTATTGGAAAATACAGAAACAAATCAATCAACAAAAAGGAATAGGCACTGCAGGTGAATGGGTTCAATTAGGCCCATTTGGCCCTGCTAATGGAAGCGGAAGTGGAAGAATAAACACTATCGACTTTCATCCAACAAATGCTAATATAATATTGGTTGGCGCTCCATCGGGAGGAATTTGGAGAAGTACAAATGGCGGCAACTCATGGTCTACCAATACCGACGACCTTGCTTCTATTGGCATTTCAGATATAAAATTTGCGCCAAGCAATGGTAATATTGTTTATGCTGCAACTGGTGATAGAGATGGTGGCGACACATATACTCATGGCATATTAAAATCAACGGATGGAGGAATTCACTGGACATTAACTAATTGGAATTATCCATACTCCTATCGAAGAAAAACATATAAACTTCTTGTTGACCCAACCAATCCGGATATCGTTTATGCATCAACAAATTTAGGATTATTTAAAACCACTGACGGAGGCCAAACATGGGTTAGAAAAAGAGTTGGAGTATATAAAGATATGGAATTTAAACCCAATGATGCTAATACAATCTATATTGCCTCCTCTTCATCTATAGCAAAATCTACTAATGGAGGAAATTCTTTTACCAATTTATCATTTTCTCCGGCTTATTCCCTTAGTAGAATTGAGATAGCTGTTACAAATGCCGACCCTGATTATTTATATATACTGGGAGGAAAATCTTCAGACAATGGTTTTGGAGGCATATATCTATCTACCGATGGAGGCTCAACAATATCTACAAGAGCAACCTCTCCTAACCTACTTGGCTGGAAATCAAATGGTAGCGATCAAGGAGGACAAGCTTGGTATGATTTATCATTAGAAGTATCGCCATACAATAAAAACATTGTCTTTGTGGGAGGAGTTAATATCTGGAGGTCAGTAAATGCAGGACAAAGTTGGAATATAAGCGGCCATTGGACAGGCAGTGGAGCACCATATGTACATGCAGATTGCCATATGATAAAATACAGCCCTCACAATTCAACAACATTATGGGCATGTACAGATGGTGGGTTATCAAAGTCACCAGCAAATGGTTCACAATGGACCGAAAAAAACAACAACTTATCAATATCCCAAATGTATAGACTTGGAGCATCAAAAAATGTAGCATCAAAAATAATGACAGGCTGGCAAGATAATGGCTCAAACCTAATGACATCATCGTGGAATAAAGTTCTTGGTGGTGATGGTATGGAATGTATCGTAAGTTCTGATAATAGCAATATTTTATTTGGCTCATTATACTATGGCGAGATAAAAAGAAGTCTGAATGGAGGCAATAATTGGTCAAGCATTACCAATTCAATAACTGAAGAAGGTGCGTGGGTAACACCTTATATTCAGACCTCAACTAATGCAAATATTTTATATGCCGGATATGAGAATGTATGGAAAACTACTAATAAAGGTAACTCATGGACTAAAATCTCTAATTTCTCAACGAGCCAAAAGATAAATGCATTAGCATCTGCCCCAAGTAATAATCAAATAATATGGGCAGCAAACTCAAGCACATTGTATAAAACTACTGATGGCGGTCAAAATTGGTCAATTATTAATGGATATTCCGGTAGTGGTTCAATAAACTATATTGCAATAAATGCCAATAATCCTGATAAAGTATGGATCTGCAAATCCGGATTTTACACTGGTGATAAAGTTTATTACACTGACGATGGAGGCAGTAACTGGACCAACATAAGTGGCAATCTGCCAAACTACCCTATTAACACCATTGTCAATGATAAAAACTCAAACAAAGATGGTATATATGTTGGAACAGATATAGGCGTTTATTATCGAGACAATATTCTAGGAGAATGGGTTCCTTTTATGAAAAATTTACCAAATGTTATAGTTAAGGAGCTTGAAATTTATTATCCAACCAATAAAATTAGAGCAGCAACATTTGGAAGAGGACTTTGGGAGTCCGTTTTATATGATTTAGCTAATGATATAAATACAGGCTCATTTAATAAAAAATCAGTGAAAATTTATCCAAATCCCGCTAAAGATATAATTTATATTGATTTATTTAATTTTAATAAAAAAAGATTATATTTATCTGTATATGATGTATTTGGGGAAATAATTTATAATAATACAATTCTAAATAAGAATAATATTACGTTAAATACTTCAAAATACGCAAAAGGAATTTATTTTATTGAAATAACCTCGTATTCGTATCACTCTGTAAATAAGGCAATTATAAAATAAAGTATAAAAAATAACATTTGTTATTATTTTACTATGTTTTATGACACTTGTTTTAGTACAATATTTTATATTATATTTGCAATTCAATTAGTTTTATAACTAATTTTAAACTGGCTATTAAGCAACACTATACATTTACTCCTACCTCAATTTTATTAATTAGTGATTAATTATTTTTTCCTCCGGACTTTCCCAGTTCGGAGGTTTTTTTATTTTAGAAAAAAATATTCTAAATAAATAACCAATGTAATCTAATATTTCTTAATTGAATTGTCAAATAAACTACTTTTGCGCAAATTATTTTTTAATGAATTATTTAAGACACACTCTTTCCAACGGAATTAGAATAATCCACAAACCAGTTAATCAACAAGTGGCTCATTGTGCAATAATGGTCAATACAGGCTCAAGAGACGAGAACGATGATGAGCAAGGGTTAGCGCATTTTATCGAGCATACAATTTTTAAAGGAACTCGCAAACGAAAGTCGTTTCATATTCTTTCTCGTATGGAGAATGTCGGAGGAGAAATAAATGCTTATACCACAAAAGAAGAGATTTGTATTTATTCATCATTTCTTCCTCAATATTATGAAAGAGCTTTAGAACTTTTTGCAGATATTTCTTTAAGATCAAGTTTTCCGAAAAAAGAATTAGAAAAAGAGAAAGAGGTTGTTATAGATGAAATTAACTCATATCGAGACAACCCTTCAGAAGAGATCTTTGATGAGATAGAAGAACTAGTTTTTCAGGATCATCCTCTTGGAAGAAATATACTCGGAACAGAGAAGCTGGTAAAATCTTTCGACAAAGAAGATATTCTGAATTTTGCTAAAAACAATATTCACACTAACGAAGCTGTATTATGTTCTGTTGGAAATATTGACTTTAAAAAACTCGTACAATTAAGCGAAAAATTCTTTGGCTCAATTCCTGAAAGGAATAGAAATAAATCTCGGCAAAAATTTGACAATTATCAGCCAAAGGAAGTATACAAAAATAAGGGGCAGTATCAAGCACATTGTATAATTGCAAACGAAGCATATAGCAGTGAAGACAAACGAAGAACAGCACTTGTTTTACTAAATAATATTCTTGGGGGACCAGGACTAAACACTCGACTAAATATGGGAATAAGGGAGAAATATGGATTCTGCTATAATATAGAATCCAGCTATTCTCCTTTTTCAGATAGTGGAATTTTTACTTTATATTTAGGAACCGATTTCAGCTATCTGAATAGAACTATTCAGCTTGCTCAAAAAGAATTAAAGAAACTCCGAGAAAAACCACTGGGCAGTTTACAATTGCAAAGAGCCAAGAAGCAACTTATCGGTCAAATTGCAATAGGACAAGAATCAAATGTAAATGAATTGCTTAGCATGGGAAGAAGTATTTTGTCCTACGACAAGGTTGATAGTGTTGAAGAAATATACAATGAAATAGAAAATACAAATGCAAAAGAGCTGCAAAATATTGCAAACGAAATATTTGACATTAACAAATTATCTATACTCGTTTACAAAGGATTAAATAATTTAAAAAAATGAGTTTACAAGACATAAAGATAGAAGAATATATTGTAGAGCATAGTTCATCTCTTGATAATATCTTACAACAATTGGAACGCGAAACTCATCTAAAAGTATTGCGACCTAGAATGTTATCGGGAAAAATACAAGGTAAATTTCTTGAGTTTATTGTTAAGTTAAGTGGAGCAAAGCACATTTTAGAAATAGGAACCTATACAGGCTATTCTGCCATTTGCATGGCCAATGCACTGCCAGAAGACGGGATAATTCACACAATAGATATTAACAAAGAGCTTGATAGCATTGTACGAAAATACATTAGGCTAAGCAATAATGAATCAAAGATAGAATATCATATTGGTAATGCCCTTGATATTATACCAAGTATTAAAGAGGACTTTAACCTTATATTTATCGATGCTGATAAAACAAATTACTTGAACTATTACAACTTAATAATTGATAAAATAAGCAGTGGCTCATGGATAATTGCTGATAATGTGCTTTGGAGTGGAAAAGTATTAGAAACTGCTCGTAGTAATGATAAAGAAACAATAGCACTACAAGATTTTAACAAAAAAGTTAATGAAGATAAAAGAGTTGAAAATTTACTATTACCATTGCGTGATGGACTAATGATAATAAGAAAGCTATAAACTAATACTCAATACTAAAACACCGCTCTACGCACAGCTGTTTTACCAAAGCGTTTTCTTATAGAATCCATAGATTGATACAATTTTATTATTTCTTCATTATGCTCAAACAGATCAATCTGCTGCACACCCTCTATCAAACCTGACAGCTTCACTCCTATCAATCGCACCAACATTCTACGAGTATAAAGTCTGAAAAATAAATCCTTTGCAACTTCCATTATAACATTATCAAGTGATGTGTATGCTATATGCTTTTGTAATGTATGGGTATCAAAATTTGAATACCTCACCTTAACAGTAACAACAGAGCACAATTTTTTCTTGCTCCTAAGGTCATACGTTAAACGCTCCACCATACCCACCAACAACTGATTAAAATAATCTACATCCATTGAATCCTTATGGAAAGTATGTTCTGAGCTAATGGACTTACGTTCTGAATATTGAGTTATCGGAGTATTATCAATACCATTAGCTTTGCGCCAAAGAGAAACTCCATTCTTGCCCATTACGTACAATAACATTTCCATTGGCATTTGTCGCAAACTTAGAATATTAGACAGCCCCATTCTCTTTAACTTCACATAACTTTTCTTTCCTAACATCGGTATTTTACTAATACTTAACGGATCCATAAAAGGAAGTACTCTAGGCTTTTCAATAAATAGTTCCCCATTGGGTTTAGACTCTCCGGTGGCTATCTTTGCAACAGTTTTATTAACAGAAAGTCCAAAAGAAATTGGCAGACCACTCTCTCTAATAATTTTCTGTCTTAGCTCTCGCGCCCACTTATAGCTCCCAAAAAAACGATCCATTCCGGTAATATCAATATAATGCTCATCGATAGATGCCTTTTCGTATAATGGAGCCGAATCAGCAATAATGTCTGTTATCAAATGTGAATACTTAGTATATTGATCCATATCTCCGCGAATATGAACCGCATCAGCACATAACTGCTTTGCCATGCGCATAGGCATGCCCGAATACACTCCAAAACACCTCGCTTCGTAACTGCAACTGGAAACAACAGCACGATCGCCAAGACCTCCAATTATTAATGGTTTTGCCTCTAATCTACTGTTAAGCAGACGTTCAACAGAAACAAAGAATGTATCTAAATCAAAATGAACAATCGCTCGATCCATAATTATACAATGTTTATATTTTAATCATATTTAAGATTGTAATATAAACACAATTATCAATACTTGTCAAGTTGTTTTATATATTTTTTCATTACATCCAAATTATCCCATATTCATCTATTTTACCCAAATTTGAGCTACTTATAATTCAGTAAAACTTTAATATCTTATGAAACAAAACGAGATTTGTTATTTAAAAATCATCACGATGTAGTGGCATAGTCATACATCTTGCACCGCCACCACCTCTAGCCAATTCGGAGCCATCAACGGTAACAACACAACTATTATAATTATCGGGATGAACTTTACCATTAATCACATCAACCGCATTTAAAACTTCGAAACCAGCCAAATTTAGCTGCTCTATGGTATATAAGTTTCTAGCATATCCAAGTACTTTTCCTGGAGCAAAGCTAAAGAAATTAGCGCCACTATGCCATTGCTCTCTCTCCTGATTCCAAGGGTCACTCCCTCCACATATAATTGGTTCCATATGCATTCCCACATCATCTAAAGCGGCAAGAATATTATCAGCCTCAGAAATCTTCTGAACTTTTCCTTCTTTGATGTAAATATGTATAGTCTTAAGGTTATTATTTTTAAGTATTACAGGCTCATAGACCATACATTTATCCCTATCAAGTAACGTAAATACCATATCTAAATGAATAAAAGATTCCGGTGTTAAAGGTAGTTGCTGAACAATAATATGTTTTTCAATACTTTGTGAATTATAATAATCAATTAAAGCATCGATACCATAGGAGTTAGAACGTGAACCCATTCCAATAAGCAAAATATCATCTCTGGCAATCATAACATCACCGCCTTCTATCAAGGATTTCTTAGAGTTTACAAGATGAGGAATATTAATAGTATTAACTCCAAAATCAGGATGATATTTAAAAATCGCATCCATTATTAATGTCTCAGGTTGCCTAACCTTTCCAGCCATATTACTAATTAAAACTTCATTTCCTATACTAACAGAGGCATCACGCATAAAAAAGAAATTATGTAACGGTTGAATGGCATATCTTTTAGAGTTAATATAGTTAGTCAATGTATTCCTCTGTATTTCAACTCCTTCTATTATTTTTGAACTTAATAAAGCAGGACTCATCTCATATAACTCAGGAATTATCGCATCTAAATTTTTGTTAGAATAAATGCTGGAAACAAGAGATTTCTTCACATTCTCATCCTCCAAAACCTTTATCAATAAGTCTTTTAATCGATATATCTTACTCACTTTTTTCAAAACACCTTCAAAATGGCTATGCTCACTTTGCGATATAGGCAAATTTAATATATCGCTATATAAAGCTTTTTCAGCATTTTCAGGTGTCATATTGGCCACTTCCTGACCTGGATTATGAAGTATAACTTTATTTAGTTTACCTATCTCTGAATTTAATCGTACGGGATTATTTTGCATAACAAACAAGTTTTAACAGTTGCAAATTTAAGAATAAAGTTGCTTAGATAAATAAGTAAAAGCCCAAATAGTTAGTTGTAGAATATCATAATTCCTAACATTTATCAATTTGTTAATAAATATGCTTTAAAGTTAAATAATTTTATTACTTTTACTTCGCAATATTTAAATGAACAGACATATCAGAACATTTATCTTCATTAATCTTTTGTGTCAATGTCAATTAAGTAAAGCAACTATTAATTATTATTATGTCTATATTACCATTATTAACTTTTACACACAAAAACACAGAATTCTTATGAAAAAATTCAGTTTAATTTTATTAACATTTGTACTTGTATTAGGAGCTTGCAAAAAAGACAAAGAAGAAGAAGGACTTACCCCCACATCAACACAAAATGGATTTGCAATTAATTATACTGCAACATGGTGCGGCTATTGCGGAGATTGGGGAGCCCCACTTATTCATAAGTATGGAACTGATGCAACAAAAGGAGTTGTAATTTGCTCTCATGCTAGTGGAGACCCAATGAACAACTCTCTTTATACAGATTTCAAAGCAGACCGTACAACAGGAGGAGGAATACCTTCTTTTTGGGTAGGTGACAGTAAAACAACAGCTGATGATGCCATGACTAATTTATTAGCATCAGGATCTGCTACTGCCGGAGTTGATTACTCTTATGAAGTTTCCGGCACTACAATGACAGTAAAAACAAAAACTAAATTTTTCTCTCCGGATGCCGGCGATTATTATATGAGTATTTTGATTTTAGAAGATGGAATTAACGGGAACTCCAGTTCTGGACAATATAAACAAAACGGGGTAACAAATAGTTATCCAAATGATGATTATCATCATGACTTTGTATTACGTGCAAGTGCTTCAGGTTCGGCTTATGGTACAGCGATAGCTACTGACCCAGCCAATGAAGCTGAAATAGATAAAGATTATACTATCACTATTGATCCTGCATGGAATAAGCCTTATCCTGTTATTATCATTTGGAAATATGAACCTTCCGGTTCAGCTCCACATTTCAAATATATCAACTCATTAAAAAAGAAATAAGATATATTTTAAGGCTATTTTTAAAAAATTATAAAAGCACCTTACATAGGTGCTTTTTTTATAGAAAAATAATTGCGCTACAACTATAATAAAGCTAAACAAATAAGTTATAAAAACAATTTAACCCGGCATATTCACAAATAATCCTGACGATTAAGTAAAACTAACAACCCCGGTTCGGCATAAGATTTCACTTACGAAAAGCCTATATCTACCTGAGGTTAATGAAATTAGATATTTTTCAAATACCTAAATTTGAGTTTTTTCTAAATCAGCCTGTCCCGAACTTGTTTCGGAGTTTTTTTTCGCATTACACCCCGTTATTTAATTGCTTATTTATACAAAAGCAAAGCTAATTGTATAAATAATGCAGGTTAATAAAATAGCACATCCGGTAAGAGATTTAATATTAATTTCGCAGTCGATTTTTAAATTAAATGGCAAGAGATTTAACAGTTGGAAAAGAAGGAAAACAAATCCTTTTATTTGCCTTACCAGTATTAGCAGCAACAATATTTCAACAGCTATATAATGTTGTTGACAGTATTATTGTCGGTAATTATATTGGCAAAGAAGCTTTGGCGGCTGTAGGTGCATCTTTTCCTGTAATTTTTGTGACAATTTCATTAATTATTGGAATATCAACAGGTATTTCTGTCGTAATTTCTCAATACTTTGGAGCCAAAGAATTTGACAGTGTAGTAAAAGCTATAAATACTTTTTATGCTTTTATTTTTGTAGCTTCCATAGTATTATCATTGTTTGGAGTATATTTTGCAAGAGATATTTTTGTAGCCTTAAAATTACCTGCTGATGTATTAAATGATGCTGTTGATTACCTTCAAATATATCTGGGGGGATTGATATTGATGTTTGCATTCTATGGTACAAATGCTATTCTACGCGGAATGGGAGATAGTAAAACACCACTATATTTTACTATTTTCTCTACCCTTTTAAACATTGTATTAGATTTAGTATTTGTAATAGTTTTTGGATGGGGAATAAAAGGTGTTGCTTATGCCAGTGTAATAGCTCAAGGTATTTCTTTTATCATGGCCACATATTTTATAAATAGAGGCGAATCTCTAATACATTTTAGTATTAGGGGATTTAAATTTGATTATGAAATATTTATGAAAAGTCTAAAGATAGGCTTACCAACCGGGCTACAACAGTCATTTGTAGCATTAGGTATGATTTTCATAATGCGAATAGTAAATGATTTTGGAACAAATGCTATTGCGGCCTACACAGCAGCAAGTCGTTTAGACGCATTTGCGTCTATGCCTGCTATGGCTTTTTCAAGTGCCATTGCGACTTTTGTTGGACAAAATATTGGTGCCAATAAAATAGAAAGAGTTCGTAAAGGTTTTATTATGACACTATCATTTACATCAATATTGTCGGTAACTGTTTCTATATCAATGTATTTTTTTGGCAAAGAGCTAATAATGTTATTTTCAAAAGATCAGGATGTAATAGAAATAGGCTACAGATATCTTGTAATTGTCAGCTCCTTCTATGTATTATTTACGGCAATGTTTTCCACTCAAGGACTTTTAAGAGGTGCAGGAGACACTCTTATTCCAATGTTTATAACCCTAATATCTTTATGGATTTTAAGAATACCATTATCATACTATTTATCAAGGCCTTCATTTGGACTAGGCACTGATGGAATATGGTGGGGAATTCCTATCGCTTGGAGTTTTGGCTTTATCGCCTCTTTCGTTTATTATAAAACCGGCAGGTGGAAAACAAAGTCTGTTGTAAAAAAACAAAGCAAAGAATAAAATTTATCAGAAATATTTATCTGCAAAACACCCTTTCAGCCTCTATGGCTTTTTCACAACCTTTCTCTCTTGATTTCATAATATCTGAACATGCATTAGCACTTTTCTTTAATTCATAATAAACTGAAGCTCTATAATATAATGCTTCTGCACTTTCCTCTATTTTAATGCAACTATTTAAATTTTTTAATGCTAAATCAAGTTTTCGTTGTTTGTAATAAATCTTTCCTAATTCTAAATATGCCTGCTGACTTTTAGGATTATTTCGTAATATCCTCCTCAAATAATTTACTGCTGATGACAATTTATTTTTCTTCATACTTACCTCTGCCCTACCAATTAAAGCATCCTCACTTTTAGGATTTACACTTAATGATTTCATAAAATACCTATCAGCCGCCGTCCAATCTTTTTGCTTGAATTTCATCTTAGCATTATTTAAAAATATGGTATCTGACCTGAGGTGAAAGTGCGAAATTAAAAAATCATTATCTTTAATTGCCTTATCAAAATCAGAATTAAGTTGCAATAAATAAGCTCTACGCTCGTACGCCTGTTGATATTCTGAATTCAAAGAAATACATTTTGTATAAGAGCTAATTGCCAGATTTTCTCTTCCCAACTTTTGCAATACAATACCTTTCTGATAATAATACTTATCGACTGAATTTTTCAGTAAGATAGCAGTTTCTATATCTGACAACGAATTTTTATAGTCCTCATTATCAAAATAATAAAGACTCCTAAGATAATATACTTGCGGTTTTTTTGTTCCATTTTTAATTGCAGCAGAATAATCATTTAATGCTAATTGTTTTTTATTCTGCAATTTATATATTTCGGCTCGTTTAAGAATAGCAGGAGTATATTTTGGTTTATTCTCAATTACTACGTTTAAATCTCTCAGCGCCTTAGAATACTGATTATTATCTATGTACAAGTTGGCTCTATAATAATAAGCAGGCAGATAGTTAGGATTTCTTTTCAAAGCTGAAGCAAAATCAGCAAAAGCTGAATCTTTCTGATTTAACTTAATATAGCATCTTGCTCTATAAGTATAAGCCTCATAATACATTTTGTTGTTACTTATCACAAAGCTAAATTTCTTTTTAGCTTTAACATACTCTTTCTGTTTAAAATAGCTCTTCCCTAGTTGAAAATAATCATGTACATTCTGCGATAAAACATACTCAGAAGAAAAAAGGATAATAAATGTAATTATTAAATATTTAAGACTTTTCATTGACAAAAAAATATTATGCTCTAGGATGATAACTTAATAAAGTAGAACGAAGAAATTCTCTATCGAGGTGAGTATAAATTTCGGTAGTTGTAATAGACTCATGACCGAGCATTTCTTGTACTGCCCTTAAGTCTGCTCCCCTCTCTACCAATTCTGAAGCAAAAGAATGTCGAAATGTGTGTGGGCTAATATTTTTCTTAAGCCCAACTCTTTCAGCTAAATCTTTGATTATTGTAAAAACCATCACTCGTGATAATGCTCTGCCCCTTCTGTTAAGAAAAACAAAATCCTCAAAACCAGGCTTTACATCCACATGGACACGAATTTCATTTAAATAAATATTAATTTGCTTGATAGCCATTTGCCCTATTGGCACCAATCTTTCCTTACTACCTTTACCTATAACTTTAATAAAATCATCATTAAAATACAGATTACTTATTTTCAAATTTATCAATTCAGAAACACGCAATCCACAAGCATAAAGCGTTTCAATAATAGCTCTATTTCTCTGACCTTCAGGTTTACTAAGATCAATAGCAGAAATAAGTTTTTCAATTTCATTATTATGAATTACATCAGGAAGTTTTCTTCCAATTTTAGGTTGTTGCAATAATTCTGAAGGATCATAATTCATTTGATTGCTAAGAAAAAGGTATTTGTAAAAAGATCTAATACCACTTATCAAACGAGCCTGAGAACTAGGCATAAGTCCAAATTCTGCTATCCAATGTATAAAATCTTGTAAATCATTTAATGTAAGCTTATCAGGAGAAAGATTAGACTTTTCAAGCTCACAGTACTGTTTTAGTTTATTTAAATCACGGATATATGATTCCACAGAATTGTCTGCTAAACCGCGTTCTAAACGTAGATATACATTAAAAGCTTGTATGGCGTTATTCCAATTCAATTAATAAAATTTTAGACTGCTACATCATATTCACGAAGAGCATTATTAAGAGATGTTTTCTTATCTGTTGACTTTTTTCTTGTTCCAATTATCAATGCACAACCTACTTGATATTCTCCAGCAGGAAATTTCTTGGTATAAGTACCGGGTATTACCACTGAACGAGCGGGAACTCTCCCAATATATTCAATAGGTTTATCGCCTGAGACATCAATAATTTTGGTTGATTTAGTAATAACTACATTTGCCCCCAAAACAGCTTCCTTCTCCACATGAACTCCTTCTACTACTATTGAACGTGATCCAATAAAACAATTATCTTCAATTATAACAGGTGCAGCTTGAACAGGCTCTAACACACCTCCAATCCCTACTCCTCCACTAAGATGGACATTTTTACCAATTTGAGCGCAACTACCAACAGTAGCCCACGTATCCACCATTGTACCCTCATCTACATAAGCACCAATATTCACATAAGAAGGCATCATAATAACACCTGAAGCCAAATATGAACCATAACGTGCAATTCCATCAGGCACAACCCGTACTCCCAGCTTATCGAAGTCTTTTTTTAAAGCAATTTTATCATGATATTCAAAAGGTCCATTTTCTATTTTCTCCATCTTTTGTATTGGGAAATACAAAATAACGGCCTTTTTTACCCATTCATTAACAACCCACTTGCCATTAATAGGTTCTGCTGTTCTTAGCTCTCCTTTATCCAATAAATCTACAACTTTACGTATTGCATTTTGAACATCAGAAGTTTTAAGAACTGCCCTATTCTCCCATGCTTTTTCTATAATATTTTTTAAGTCTTGCATATATTTAAATTTATTAATTAAGTGATTTGAAATTAAATAATAAAATTCTAATCAACACCATTAATTTAAAATAATATTAATTACTGTAATAAACTTCAAATATTAAAATATTCATTTTATAAAAAGTAATTTGTGCAAATATAATTGTTTACATTGTGTTTATCACTATCAATAAAAAAATTAAATAAATACATTTCAAATCAACAACCGGCAAGAATTATCCACAATTAATCCTACAATTAATAAAAAAACAAATTCC
>Ga0256842_1001548_pt1 | contig 18154 bp, 15 predicted proteins | sample 4559240metaG_FD_185973 | JGI IMG/M metagenome (GOLD analysis project Ga0256842, IMG submission 185973) | Hydrothermal vent microbial communities from Guaymas Basin, Mexico - 4559-240 | ecosystem: Environmental > Aquatic > Marine > Hydrothermal vents | place: Mexico: Guaymas Basin | collected...
TTAAAGCGAAAAAAGTTTTCTTTTTTATCATTCATATAATCACCCCTTTCTCGCTCCTTTTAAAGTACTTTCTTTATTTCTAATCTTATTATAACAATATCATTCGAAAAAACTATTTTTTAATGTTTGAATTTTTAGAGTGTTTGTTGGTTACTTAAATTAATCCTGATTTTGAAAAATTTCCTTTATTTCGTTTTTCTCGCTATTATAAGGGTAGTGTAAAATTAAATGTGTCTGTGGGGGAATAACAAAAGGGGCGAGAGCCCCTACCGAAGGAAACAAACAAAAAGGCAAATAAAATCATCGAGAGTAGCAAAAATGAAGATAGTCAAATGAAATTATTTTGAAGAAGATGTAAACATATATAAGGATGTTTTTCAATTGCACCTTAGAGGAATGGAAACAGCTCATTCTGATATTCCATGTTAAGCCACTGTGCTTTGAGTTTTAATCGTACCTTAGAGGAGCTTGGAAGGATTACTAAGGACGAAAAATTTGCATTTTTACCTATTAACTTGGTTTGGATTTTTAAACAAACATTAAGGGAGGAATTAAAAATCGATGGATTTATGTGGATTTTATGTTATGAGTAAAATATTTTTAGCACGTGCATATAAATATATTAGGTATAACACGATGCTTACCTTTTTTGATAATTCCTTATACATTTTTACGCACTTTACGATAGTATCCCGAAAAAGTCCCGAAAATGCGTAAAAACAAAGCTCCCATAACGGGAGCTTTTTATTTTTCCTTCAATATTCCTCTCATTATCATTGATAAGATATTATTTAGCATTCCTTTCTTCCTCGGTGTTATGGAACTTGATATTAAATTTGCTGCAGCTATTGGATCTATATCATCATATATTGCGTTATACCTTTTGCCTTCTGCAATGAGATTCGCCATTTTTGATAAAAACCCATTGTATCTCTTCCTCAAATTCTCCCACTTTTGCTCTTCCACAATGCTGCTTCTTTCTTTTTCAATAAGCTCCACCAACACTGTTTTATTGGTCACAAAGTCTATATATGACCTTAAGAATTTCTTCAGTTTTCTCATGTAGGATTTCTCATTTTCCACTTCTTTGAACAAACTCTCTTCTATTTCATCGATCGTTCTTGTCCAAACCTCTTCGAATAAATTTTCCTTGCTGGGAAAATAGTAGTATATCAATGCTTTTTTTACTCCGGCTGCTTTTGCTATTTCCTCCATACTGACTCCGTTGAAGCCTTTCTTAGCAAAAGCTTCTTGGGCTGCTTTCAATATCTTTTCTCGGGTTTTCACACAGCTATCCCCCCTTTGAAAAAGAGGGGGGAGAAGGTCCCCCTCACTTGAGTTTTGCATCAGCTGGCATGTACTTCTTATCAACAGCAAGCATATTTTCCTTGTTGGCGTACCTCTTCATTCTTGTCTCATAGTTATATAATCCTCTAAACACTGGATACCTGTCAGCGTATCCATGCTCATACCAGAGTTTATCTGCATACTTCTTCCAACCTTCAGCAAGTTTATCTAATTCAGGTGCAAGTTCTGTTATTATCTTTTCACTTCCTTCGTGTTGTGGTATAGCGTTGAAGTGTTTGACCATCGCTCTGAAGACTTTCGGATTGTCGATTATTGGACATGGTCTGAAGAGGTTGTTACTGTATGGGATCATTCTTTTGTAAGCTTCAAAGAATGGGCTCTTGAGTATTTCAAGTAAGGATTTTTCTCTTATGTTATCAACTGCAAATTGCTGGAAAACACACGGTTCTGCATAACCCTTTGCGTTTATATGGAGGTACTTAGCTCCAGCTGCAAGACATCCGTGTGTGAGAAATCCATGATTCCAGAAGTCTGCAACAAAGGCAAATCTTCCGGAAAGTCTCATTTCCTCCGTTTTGAAAAATCTTTCGTATCTTTGCTCTGGAGTTGGAACAAGGTCCATTGATGGATTCATACCAACTGGCATGAATTGGAATACCCATGCATAGGCGACACCTTGCTCTTCAAGAAAGTCCCAGAACTCATCGCTCATTATGGTTTCATGGTTGAGCTTGGTTGCTGTGATTGAAGTTCCGAATATGACTCCATATTTTCTAAGAAGTTCCCACGATTTAAGTATAGCTTTGAAAACTCCTCTCCCTCTTCTCCAGTCGGTATCAAGTTCAAATCCTTCAACTGATATTGCCAAAGTTGCATTTCCAAGCTCGGCCAATCTTTTTGCCTTTTCCTCATTTATAAGGGTTCCATTAGTATAAATAAGGAAGTAGCTATCGTTGAATTCTTCAAGAATGTCGAAAAGATGTGGCCAGAAGAAAGGTTCTCCTCCAGTTATGATGAAGAAGTAAATTCCAAGATCATTTGCTTGCTTAATTATGCTTGCAACTTCATCCTTTGTAAGTTCGTATTTTCTTCCATAAAGTCCAGCATAACATCCAACACAATTAAGGTTACAAGCATAGGTAGGACTTATAACAACTAACTTTGGAAGAACAACCTTGTACTCATGCATTTTCTTCTGCCTTATCGGCTCTCCAAGCGCAAATTCATTGATAATAAGGTTATTAATAAGCTTTTCAACAGACTTGGGGGATGACCTTCTAAAGAGTCTAACCCAATTAGATATCATAGGGTGCTTTTCTTCCGCCATATCTGCTAATTTTTTAAGCCCGCTCTTTGACGGCTCCTTAGTAAACGCACTTAAAGTATTTAGAAGCTTTGCAAATTTCTCCTCATCAGCGTTTCTTATGAATGAGGACACCATCTTTCCCGCTTGCCTGTATATCATACCCTTTATGCCACCAACTGCCATCTTTCCACCTCCTATTTACTTACCGTTCGGTAAAAAATTATAGAGTTATACTTCTATCATGTCAATGACCTAGATAAACAGCTTGTAGATAGATACAGAGATAGTGGTATATATTAACAGAGCTATGCATGTTCTATGATACTTCCATGTATGAGTTTTTAGTATAGGCAGGAGGAGGTTAAGGGAAAGTAACTAGTCAACATCTCCCTGTATAGCTGGGCACCCCATGGATCAAACCTTGCAATGTTTTAGATGTATGAATATAATACAAATGCATGCCAGCGTAGCTCAATCGGCAGAGCGGCGCATTCGTAATGCGCAGGTTGTGGGTTCGAGTCCCACCGCTGGCTTAAAAGCCCCTCAAAATGAGGGGCTTTTCGTTTTATATTGTGGTATATTCTTAACTATATTATCAAAAGGGGGACTAATCATATGAAAATCCTTCACACTGCCGATTGGCATATAGGCCTTAAATCGTGGAAGATAGAAAAGGAAACTGATAGAACTCAAGAGATAATTGATTCTTTGGATCAGATTCTGGAAGGAGCTGAAAGTGAATCGGTTGATTTGATTATAATCTCCGGGGATGTCTTGCATGAAAATAGAAATCCATCCACTGAGAGTTTATCGATTTTAATGAAATATCTCTCTGAATTCTCAAAAATAGCGCCAACGGTGGTTGTTATGGGTAATCATGATTGGAAGGGGCTTTTGTCATACTCTTACGTAGCACCAAGAGACCTATACATATCTGGAAAACCAGAAGAAATTGTAATAGACACAAATTCCGGTAAAGCTGACATTTACACTGTACCCTACGTTAGAGGAACTCCTTCAATATTTGAAGGTAACTCCTCACCATCCGACAAAGTTGCCCGACTTATACAAAAATTTGCACATTCCCCAACTAGCGCAGACTACAGAGTGCTAACCTCTCATATAATGGTTGAAAAAACGGGTGTTATTCCTCCAACTGTTGAGGAAAGTATACAGGTAATTCTAAAACCAGAGAATTTTTCTGCACTTTTTGATTACATTGCCCTCGGACACGTCCATAGACATGTTGTTGTTAAAGATACGCCACCTGTTGTATATTCTGGTTCAATAATTCAGAATGACTTTTCAGAATGGAAAGACAAAAAAGGCTACATTATAGTTGAAAAGACCCTACCACGTTTTGTAGAAATCTCGTATAAGAAGTTGGTAATTTTAGATCTTTCAAATGAAAAAAGCTTTCAAGTGGTAAGAGAAAAAATTGAAGAAGCTTCTCAAAAGTACGATTATATAAAGGTTAAGATAAACCAATCCCTTTCTCATTATAGAGGAACCATTCTCAGATTTGAAAAAGTCAGAAGTGTATCCGTAGAGAGCATTAATGTCGAGAGGATAGATTTTAAAAAAGAATTTGAGGGCATGAACTTTGACGAAATCTTTGAAGAATACATCAAAAGAGAACTGTCTGGAGAACTTTTAAATGAAGCCTTAAAAATATTAAGAAAGGTTAAAGGCGAAGGCGCCTGAAGTGGCGCCTACGCCTGAATATCAAGGTTAAGCCCTGCGTATAATTTTGCTGCCATTCTTGCAAGTTTAAACGCCATACCCGTCTGATTGTAGGAAACAAGATTCAAAAGCTTCTTCATCTCATCCTTTGACATAACTGTACCTGCGACTTGCGCAGTCGCTTGGGGCTTAACCTGCATCTGTGGGACGTAGTAGGAATTTCCATACCCTATTCCGGTGACCCTCATAGGATCACCCCCCTTCATTCTTACATATCGTCAACAAAAGTGAAAACTTAATCGTTATCTTGATAAAACTCACAGCTTGTGGGTGTTTTAAAAGCCATTTTGCTACGATATTTACACAAAGTGTGGTAATTATTGAGTATAATCCACCCTGAGTAATTTTACGAGTTCTTCAAACAAATCCTTACCTCTTATCGGAGGGTTATAACGGTGAAGGAAGATGGTAAGAAACTTCCAGGCCTCATTTACAGTTTTAAGGTTAAGTAATCTGAAAAATCCATGATGGGGGATATAACTCCATCCTTTTATTACAAGCAAGTTTTACATGTTTTCTCTTCACCATTTTCTTCTATAAAAATTTACTCCCATATAATTTACTTTCTCGATTTTTCCGCTGGATTCAAGATCCTTAAGAATACGTGGATCTATTCTTTCTTCCTTCATCAATTTAAAGACATCCTCTTCTCTCATGGGATGAACGGAAAGAATCGATAAAAGCCCGGCTTTAAAATTTCCACCAATGGAAAACTCACCCTCCTCTGGAAAATCAAGAAGGACCACTGGAAGATCATAGGAAGAGAATATCATGTATGCCCTTTGTATTTTATCTCTTGAAGGAGGTTTTACATAGGGAACCCTGGGAGGTCTTAAAGGCAGAGTTATATATGTCTTTGAAACATTTATATCTCTTATGAACTCAGCCACTTTTTGAAGATTTTTTTCATCATCGTTTATTCCATCTACAAGCATTGTTTCTGTAACTAGCTTTCCTTTGTACTCTTCGGAGAATTTTTCAATACCTTCCATGACCTCAAAAAAAGAAAGTTTTTTATAGGGAACATCTATCTTCTTCCATGTATTTTCGTCCACTGTATCGATTTTGATGGAAATCCAATCGGCAGCTTTTAATTCTTTTCTCACATCTTCTCTAAATAATAAAGAACCGTTTGTTATAACCGCAACATTGCCATATTTTTTCATCAGGTTGATTTCTACTCCTAGATTCGCATCCAACGTGGGTTCGCCGTCAGGAACAAAGGTTATATAATCCGCCCTTTGATTTTCTAACCTTTCTTTTACTTCTTTTTCAAGAATTTCCGGTTTTATATAAGCTTTCCTTTTTATGGTATGTATCCTTGTTTCTCCCACCTGACAATAAACGCAGTTGTATGAGCAAATTTTCTTCGGAATGTTATTAACTCCCAAGCTTTTCCCGAGTCTTCTTGAAGGAACAGGACCGAATACAAACATAAGGTCATCTCCTTGCAATCATAATATCAGCCAAATGGAATTTTACTACCGTAAAAGACACAATCAAAGGAGATAACAATTTTCCTCTGATGGAAAATATTTTCTAGTTTTTTGCTCTTGCAGAAAAAATTGTGTAAAAAGGACCGAATGTCTTTAAGGATAAGGGTACCATCGTCTCCGATGACAAATTCCTTGCAGAACTTATTTATAACATCTCCTCCTGCGTCTTCTAAAGCCTTCCTTAATCTTATTCCATTATCCTTTCCCTTTCCACTATACTGGTCGATATCTCCCCGTATAGCTAGGCTTGTATGGCTAGGGAAGGTTGACTCGTTATTGGGATATGGTATAATTCATCACGCAGTGGCCCCATAGGATAACGGCTAGTCCACCGGATTCTCAGTCCGGAGGTCGGGGTTCGATTCCCCGTGGGGCTGCCATAAAAAACGAAGACTTCCGCACTATTATACCCCTCCGAACAGGAGGGGTTACATTATTCTTATTTCTTATAAGGTGTTCTGCCAAATCATCTGGCGTTACAAATTTGGCATTTTTTCCATTTTCAGCCCAACATCTTCAATATCCTTGCAATAAGCTCACTACATATCATTGCTGATGGATTTTGATAGCGCATCTTTCCTTCCAAGCATGCTTCAATTGGTTCCATTCCTGCAGAAGCTACTTCTATGAGCGTATTCTTTGAAAGGGCATCAATCGGGGGATATTGACCACCGATGAATAAAGATTTAATAACCCGAGACTTGGTTAACCAACTTTTAGAACTTTCCCAGCAACTGTGTAAAATCCGAGCCAGACATAATTAAATCCCCCCTCAAATATTTGTCTTAATTGTCCGTATAAATTAATTCCCAGCCTTTCATCCTCTTCCCAGCCCAATCGTTAAATGCAAGTTTTTGCTTAACGAGTCATCACTTTAAAAATTCTATGATTCTTTTATTTTCAGAATATTTAGTGATAAAATCCTTAAGGGAAACTTAAAAAATAGAAGAAGGAGGGGAAAGGGAGATGAACCATTCGGAGTTTGAGTATACCGTAATAAAACCCTTTGAAAATTTCCCTATAATTGATTTTTCTAATCCAGAAGACGAAAAGAAAATGAAAGAAGCTTTAAAGAAGGTTGAGGCAGAACTTGGAAGGGAATATCCAATAGTCATAGGTGGAGAAGAGATTCATACGGAGAAGAAGATTGTCTCCATAAATCCAGCAAAATATGAAGAAGTGGTTGGAGTTGTTTCCAAGGGAACGAAAGAACTTGCCGACAAGGCTTTAGAAGTGGCTTGGAAAACCTTTGAGGAGTGGAAAAGATGGCCAGCGTGGAAGAGGGCAGAAATTCTGCTCAAAGCTTCCAAGATAATGAAAGAGAGAGCCTACGAGCTTTCTGCATGGATGGTAAAGGAAGTTGGAAAGAACTGGGTGGAGGCTTGGGCAGACGTTGCAGAAACCATTGATTACCTTGAGTACTACTCAAGACAGATGCTTAAGTACATGAACGGTCAGCCGGTCGTTCAAATTCCTGGTGAAAGGAATGAATACAGATACATTCCTCTCGGCGTTGGTGTTGTCATTCCACCATGGAACTTCCCACTTGCCATCCTTGGTGGTATGACCCTTGCTTCAATCGTCACCGGAAACACGGTTATATTGAAGCCAGCTTCGGATTCACCAGTTATAGGCTATAAGTTCTTTGAAATAATGAAGGAAGCAGGCCTTCCTGACGGTGTTATAAACTTCTTGCCTGGAAGCGGAGCAGAAATTGGAAATTACCTTGTATCTCATCCAAAGGTTAGGTTCATAGCATTTACAGGATCCAAAGATGTAGGCCTTAGAATAAATGAGCTTGCAGCAAAACATCAGAAGGACCAGATATGGATAAAGAGGGTTATACTTGAGATGGGAGGAAAGGACGCTGTAGTGGTTGATGAAACAGCAGATCTTGAGGCGGCAGCTCAAGGCATAGTTGTATCAGCGTATGGATTCCAGGGGCAGAAATGCTCAGCAGGAAGCAGAGCTATTATTGTGAAAGATGTATATGATAAAGTCGTTGAACTTGTGGTGGAGAAAACAAAGAAACTCAAGATGGGAGATCCGACGGAAAAAGAAAATTGGTTTGGACCCGTTATAAACAATGCAGCCGTCCAAAAAATAATGGGGTATATAGATATAGGAAAGAAAGAAGGAAAGTTAGTAGCGGGAGGAAACTACCTTGGTGAGCAAATGAAAGGTTTCTTCATCGAACCTACAATTTTTGTTGATGTTCCACCAGATGCAAGGATAGCGCAGGAAGAAATATTTGGGCCAGTTCTTGCTATTATAAAGGCCGAAGACTTTGATGATGCACTTAGAATTGCTAACTCGACGGAATATGGACTCACAGGAGCGCTCTATTCCAAGGTAAGAGAGAGAATTGAGAGAGCAAAAGAAGAATTTCATGTTGGAAACCTTTACTTCAACAGAAAATGTACTGGTGCTTTGGTTGGAGTCCAACCGTTTGGTGGATTCAACATGTCCGGTACAGATTCAAAGGCTGGAGGACCGGATTATCTGCTTCTCTTCATGCAAGGAAAGTCTATATCAGAGAGAATAATATAAAAATTCCCTTTATAACTCAGGAGCGCCAAGCGGCGCTCCTTTGTTTTTTCAATGCCAAAAAAGCTCTCTTATTTTTAACTTACCTTTCGGGAATTCACCTTCAAGAAGTACCTTTTCATCTTTTCGTATGAATCTTTATATTCTTCGGCGTATTTTGCAAGGTTATTGATTTCTAAAATAACTATTCCAGAAAAATTGTCCTCAGCTATTATCTTCGATATTTTTGAGAAAGGTATTTCTCCGTAACCTATTGGCAAATGAAGGTCGCCAACACCGTACATGAGCCTAAAGCCTTCAAAGTCTGGTAAATCTTTAAATAATTCTCTTGCCTCTCCAAAAGTATCGCTGACATGAAGCTCCACTACATAAGGCATGGCTTTTTTGATTGCTTCAAGGTAATCCCAACCACGATAATTTGCGGCGATATAAAGATGTGCCACGTCTAAAGTCATTTTTAGATTTGGGTGATCAACGGCATCTATCACTTCTATAACTTCGTCAACGGTATGCTCAGGAAGGTTTTCTACACCTATGGTTATATCATTTTCTGCTGCAAGAGTTGCGGCCTCTTTTAACGCTTTTATTTCCGCCTTCCTCTGCTGTTTTTCCGAGTAATCAATTACATCGGTGCTCTTTCCACAATGGTAAACCACAACCTCTGCACCAATTATCCCAGCAAATCTTATGCTTGCCATGAGAATTTTCTTGTGTAGAGGGTTAGTCAATCTTCTTAAATTCACTACATCCGGTGCATGAACAGTATACTTAAAGTTATATTTAGATAGTAACTCTTTAACTTTTTGCACCCGCAACGGTATAAGCTTACCTTTCATTATAACGTCAAGACCCGCTGGAGGAATTTCTACATACTCAAACCCTATTTCTTGAAAAAAATTTAGTTCCCCTTCAAGCTTCGAAAGGGAACCGCTTATCCTGTGTGTGTCAACATTCACCCCCAATCCCTTCACCAATCGTGGTCACTCCTTTCTATGGTTAGTGTCATGTGGTATTTACACTATTAACTCCTCAGTTTCTGAATCAAATACATGGATTCCCTCCGGTCGCAGTTTTACAAATACCTTTTCATCTTTATCAACAACCACCCCGCTTTCAGCAAACACTTTTATTAATTCATCCGTTTCACTGACTTTTAAATTGATGATCAAATCTCTTCCCAATGGTTCCAGGACATACACATATGCCCAAAATCCTAAACCTGACTCTTCATGCACAATTTCGGCATCTTCTGGCCTAAATCCTAAAACTAATCCTTCTTGTTTTTTGGCTTCCTCAATCTTTTTGGCGACATCCTCTGGCAACTCTAAATGCAGACTCTTTGATATTAAAAAAGCTCTTCCATCTTTTCGAATGTAGCTTAAATTTCTGATAAGGTTCATAGCGGGATTTCCTATGAATGTAGCAACAAATAAATTCTTCGGATTTCTATAGACTTCATCTGGCGTTCCGTATTGCATAATCTTTCCTTTGTTAAAAACAACTATTCGTGATGCCATAGTCATAGCTTCTGCCTGATCATGAGTTACATATACAGAAGTTATTCCAAGATCTTCTTGTAGTTTTTTTATCTCCGCCCTCATCATCATCCTCAGTTTTGCGTCAAGGTTGGAAAGAGGTTCGTCGAAAAGCAAAACTTTTGGTTGCTTAATTAAAGCTCTTGCTAATGCAACCCTTTGTTGCTGCCCGCCACTTATTTGGCCAGGTTTTCTATCAAGCAGCTTTTCTATCATTAATTTCTTGGCAACATCGTAAACCCTCTTTTTAATCTCACCCTCTTCCATTTTCTTCGCTCTTAATGGAAAAGCGATGTTTTCATATATTGTCATGTGAGGATAAAGAGCATAGTTTTGGAATACCATCCCGATCTCTCTAAACTTCGGCGGGACGTCGTTCATAAGCTGATCGTCAAACCATATCTCCCCACCGGTTGGTTTGTATATCCCAGCTAACATCAACAATGTAGTGGTTTTTCCACATCCAGAGGGACCAAGTAGAGCGACAAACTCTCCATCCTTAACCTCAAAAGATATGCCATCAACGGCTTTAACTTTTCCAAAGTATTTCTTTAAATTGACTACTCTTATACTTGGCATTAGCCCTTCACACCTCCGATAGTGAGCTTGATCATGTATTTGCTAACAAAGAAGAATAAAATTATAGTAGGAAGTGCATAAAATACTCCCACAGCAGACAATAGTCCATAATCTGCGAATCTAAAATCTCCTATTGTCGCTTTTACATATTTAGACAAAGTCCAGAACTCCTGAGAGAAAATGAAAGTGTTAATAAAGATGAATTCAGACCAGCCAGATAGGAATGCAAAAACAGCAGTTACAGCTACACCAGGTTTTACGAGCGGCAATATTATTTTCCGCCAAACTTGAAATCTCGAATAACCATCAACAAGTCCTGCCCATTCCATTTCCCACGGGATACCATCGTAAAAGCCTTTCATAACCCATGTAGCCCATGGGGTTTCAAGAGCAGCTTTAAGAAGTATTATTCCCCAAAGATTATCAAGCATATTCAGATATTTTAGAACGTAATAAATGGCTACCATAAGAGAAACCGAAGGAAACGCATGTAAGACAAGGATGAACTTCATCATTGATGTTCTTCCAGGAAAGTCGAACCGTGATAGAGCATAACCTCCCATGCTTGTCATAATCATTTCAAGCAGCATTACCATAACTGCAACAAATGCTGTGTTAAAAGTTGTTTTCCATATATTGGGATAACCCTTTATTTCGCTCCAAAGAAATCTCCAGTTCTTTATGGTAAGCTTTGTTGGTATAAAACCATTCATATCAACACTGAATGACCTGAGGATCAGCCATGCATAGCTCAAAATTATTGGAGAAGTTATTGCGAACATGATTAATATGAAGAGAAAAATTCTTATTTTATCAGCATGCCTTTGATAGAAGCTCAACCTCATGCTAATCAACCTCTACTTTCGGTTTTTGCATAAGATCTTCAAATTTAAACATCTTTAAATAAAGCAAAGCAAAAACGGTCCCCAATATAACCAATATGACAGACAAAGCTGCACCATAACCAAACCTATAATTTGAAAACGCCATGTGATAAGTATATAGTGCCCAAACTTCTGTTCTAAAAGTAGGTCCACCGTTGGTGATAATTAAAATGTATTCAAAAGATGTAAGGAGTGATAGCGTTTGGTAGGCAGTGACAAAAAGCAGCTGCCATTTGATAAGAGGCAATGTGATTTTCCTTGTTATCATCCACCAACTTGCTCCATCTATAAGAGCCGCCCTGTAATAATCGGTAGGAATAGCTTTTATTGCAGCGGTGAAGATTAACATTCCCATGGAAGCTCCTATAAATCCATTTGCGACTATTATTATAACCATAGGTGCTTGGTGAAGCCAATCTTGAGGTGGCATCCCCATTTGAGCTCTTATAAAGTTCACAAGCCCATGCTCGGTTGGATCAAATATCCACAGCCAAAGAATACCATACACAACAGACGGAGTTAACCTTGGAAGCATCCACAAAGTTCGAAAGAAACTTCCCCATCTATCAGGCATTGATGTTGTTAGAAGCGAAATAAGAAGAGCACAGCCAACATTAAACAAGGCAAGTGTGGTGAAAGTATAGATAAGAGTGTTTAATAGCACTTTTGGAATAACAAAATCTGTGGCTATATCTTTAAAGTTCCCCAGCCCTATAAAGTTCCATTTGAAAGTATAATCCATATTTGTAAAAGATAAAACAATAGTTAAAATCACTGGAATTGCGAAGAACATAACAACTAGAACCACCATTGGTGTTAGAAAAATCCAAGCTTTTCCTTTTCCCTTCATGAATATTCACCTCAGGTTATAGTCATATTTGTTCCAACATAAGGGGGCAAGATCGCCCCCCTATCTTTCACACCCATTACTTTTCAACTATAACTACCTTATCTTTCAATTGGTTCTTGAGCCTGCTTGCGACCAATTCAACAACTTTATCTGGACTCTTACCAGATTCTGCCCACTGTATTCCTTCAAAGATTATGGTGTTGAACAGATCAAAATTCGCGTCGTTTGGTATGAATCCAGAATACGGAAGAAGCTTTGTTCCTTCTTTCATAATGAAATCTTTTTTGTACTCTGGAAGGACTGTTTCCTGCCATCTTATTGGCAAGTGGCCGCTTTGGACATCATGTCTCATGTTAAGTTCAGGAGCTGTTGCCAAAGTAATCAAGAGGAATGCAAGTTCTTTATGCTTACTATGAGCTGGTATCATGTATACGACAGGATGAGATAATGTGTTTGGTCTTCCTCCAAATTTGCTCTTTGGGAACGGTGCCACTAAGAACATCTTTTCAAGCTCTTCTTCCGTTTTTCCGTAATCGTGCTTCCATTCAGCCCAATTCCAAGTTCCACCCATCCAGGCCAAAACCTTTCCAGAAGTAACATCCTTATGAACGGAACCCCATGGCGTTCCGATCATGCTCTTTGGCGTTATTTTCCACACATTTGTAATCTTGTAGAAGAAATCGTAAACTTTGTACATCTTCTCCTTGTTGAAGACGAATTTTGCATTATCTTCATCATAGAAATCTGCTCCAAAGCTTGTGAAGATCTGGAAGTAGTCTATACCCTTTTTGGGTCTATGATACAATCCCCATTGTACATATCCTTTCTTAACAGCTTCTTCGGCAACGTTTACAAAATCTTCAAGTGTGAACTCACCATTTGCAATCTTTTCTGGAAGTGCCTCTATGTCTTCTTCCGTCCAACCAAGTTTCTTAAGCACTATTTTGTTAATGTAGAAAGGACGTGCTTCAGTATCTTGAGGGATCGCGTATATCTTACCTTTGTACTTTACTGATTCCCAGAGAGAAGGAATTATGTCGTAGTAAGTCTCATCCCAATACTTTTTCACATAATCATCGAGTTGTGCTACGTATCCAGCCTTTGCCCATGCGCCAAGGTCATCGTGACCAGAGCACAAAATATCAAACTTCTGTTTTGACTGAAATCCAAACAGCACCCTTTGCTTAAACTCAGACCAATCAGTCGTATCGAAAAATCCTTCGACTTTAACTCTAATGTCCACACCTGCATCTTCAAACATCTTGTTGAGCCTTTCCGCAGCGGTCTTTAGATTATCGAACCTATAGTATGACGGATTGTCAGGACCGACTGTCCACGCTGTAATGGTGATCTCCTTTGCGAAGATCAAAAGAGATGCCACCAAAAGAACTGCCAATAACACCTTACGCATCATACCACCTCCCCAAAATAGTTTTGCTTTATATAATTATAACTCTTTTCATTTTAAGCTTTTCATTACCTCATCAAGTTTTACAGGTCTTTTTTCCTTTAGGGACTTCTTTGCAGCATAACCAAGAACAATAGCCATCTTGCCATCCTTGCCGCTTACCGCAGGAGCTTCGCTTCTCATAACATTCCTAACAAACGTTTTCAACTCTTCAAAATAGGCTTCTTTATACCTCTCCAAAAAGAAATATAAATACTTAGAAGAATGATCCCCTAAAGAATCAGTGGTTGTAATGGTATTTTCCCTTACATTGTCAACAGATATCTTACCTTTTGAGCCAAAAACCTCCAACCTTTGATCATAGCCATATACAGCCTTTCTTGAGTTGTCAATTATTCCCAATGAACCGTCTTCAAACCTCAAGGTAACAACAGCTGTATCTACGTCACCAACTTTTGCTATCGCTTCATCAATCAGGACAGACCCCGCTGCAAAAACTTCCTCCACTTCCTTTCCCATTATGTATCGTGCCATGTCAAAATCATGAATGGTCATATCAAGGAATATTCCCCCAGACACCTTTAAATACTCAATTGGTGGCGGCTCAGGATCACGACTTGTAATTTTGAGAATTTGTGGCTTTCCTATTTCTCCTTTCTCAATGACCTCTTTAACTTTCCTGAAATTTTTATCAAAACGTCTATTAAACCCTGCAAATAGGATCACGTTATTTCTTTTAGTTGCTTCTATCATCCTATTTACATCTTCTAAATTTAGCGAAAGGGGCTTTTCGCAAAAAACATGTTTCTTTGCCTCTGCACAGGCAACAACCAAATCCGCATGAGTATCAGTGCTGGAACATACAAGAACCGCATCAATCTGAGGATCTTCTATGAGTTCATAAGGGTCCTTATAAGCCTTTGTGACACCCAACTTTTCAGCCATGTTTCTCAAATGGTCTTCCCTTACATCAGAAACAGCGTAAAGTTCGACATCAGAAAGCTTTTTGATATTTTCAGCGTGAATCGTCCCTATCCTTCCAAGACCAATTACACCAAGCTTCACATTACCATCTCCCTAATAATTAACTTAACTCCTAAACATCCATTATCCTCCTGTGATATTACACTTTTCGGCTTGTTTCAAAAATTTTAATTAAGAAGCCCCTATACCCGCTGCGGCTGCAATTATTTCCATTACTTTTTCTGGTGTTACTTCCTGTTTCTGAAAATCACCTATTTTCTTGCCCTTTTCCAGTAGTACAAGCCTGTCTGCTACTTCGTAGACATGGTATATGTTATGGGTTATAAATATGACAGAAATCCCCCGTCTTTTGGTTTCTTTAATAAGCTCCAACACTTTGCGAGTTTCACCTACCGAGAGAGCTGCGGTAGGTTCATCAAGTATAAGAAGCTTCGCCCCAAAGTAAAGAGCTCTTGCTATTGCAACTGCTTGTCTTTCACCACCTGAGAGGAAAGCTACAGTCTCATTTGGGCTTCTAAGTTTTATCCCAATTGTTTTTAAATACTCAATGGAGATCTTTTTCATATTTAACACATCAAGAAAATTTATTCCCATAATCCTCTTTTTTAGTTCCCTGCCTAGGAAAAAATTTCTCCATATTGGCATAAGGTTTACAAGAGCCAAGTCTTGATAAACGGTTTCAATACCCATAGATCTAGAATCCCAAGGTGATCTGAATTTTACCTTTTTCCCCTCAAAATAAATTTCTCCCTCATCTGGTTGATGATATCCAACAAGTATCTTTATAAGAGTGCTTTTTCCAGCTCCATTATCGCCAAGAAGGCCCACAACTTCCCCTTTCTTGACATGGAAGTCAACTCCCTTCAAAGCTTGAACTTTACCGAAATTCTTCACTATTTTCTTCATCTCGACAAGAATTTCTGCGTTCATCCGGCCACCTTCTTCCTCGTTCTTGCATTTATTACAGAAGCTATAATTAGTATCACACCTATGAACGCTCTATACCAATAAGCCGGTGCTCCTGCCAGAACAAGTCCACTTCTGACCATACCTATCATAAATGCCCCTATGAATGCTCCCAATATGCTACCATACCCTCCTACAAGTGAGGTGCCACCCATGACAGATGCCGCTATTGCTTCAAGCTCCATTCCAACTCCAAGTGTTGGGTCAACTATCTTAAATCTGCCAAAAGTCGTTAAACCCGCTAACCCAGCCAAGATACCCATTAAAACAAAATTCGTAATTTTTACCTTCTCAACGGGTATTCCCAGAGCCCTTGCAGCTCCTACATTACCCCCAATAGCGAAAGTCCAATTCCCATAAGAAGTTCTTTCAAGCACAATCCAAAAAATTATTGTCAGAATAACAAACCAAAGTCCAGAATATCTGAAACCCGCTCCCAATTCACCTCCAAGAAAATGCAATGTTTTTGAAGACTTCTCAAGAATTATTGGAAATCCTCCGGTAACTGCAAGCAAAATTCCTCGCCAAAACATCATGGTTCCAAGGGTCGTTATGAAAGATGGAATACCAGTTTTTATCGTTATGAAACCATTTAAAAAACCTATTCCACCACCAACAAGGAGTGCTATTACCAAAGCAAGAACACTAGGAAAATTGTGGTTCATCATTATCGCCATCACCATAGGAACTACTGCAAAGGTTGAACCAACTGATAGGTCAATCTCACCAGATATCAACACAAAAGTCATTCCCAAGGTTATAATACCAAGCTCTGCTGCCATGGTAAAAGTAGATGTTAAGTTGCCTAAGGTGAGAAATTTATCAGAAATGATTGAGAACAAAACAAAGAATATTAAAGTTCCTATTATAGCGCCCAGTTCCTTCAATCTGAGTCTATCTTTTCCCAATTTCAGCCACCCCATCTCTTTTATTTATCATACTCACTCAAAAGGGGCCACAGAGCCCCCCAAAGCCAGTCGCAATCATCTATACCCTTCTCTAACAGATTTATCAACTTTATCAACATTATTCTTATCAACAACGAAAGGTCCTGTAAGGACTTTATCTTGTGGAATTAAACCATGATCAAGGTACATCTTCAGGAAGAGCACAGGTAGATAGCCTTGAAGATATTGCTGCTGATCTATCGTGAAAAGTAGTGTTCCATCTCTAATGGCATCTATAATCTTATTTGTTAAATCTATAGCGCCTATTTTCACTTTTCCCTTAAGTCCCATTTCTTCTACAAGTTGGATAGCTGGATGCGCACCAAGCGGCCCTAAGGTGAAAATCGCATCGGTGTCAGGATGTTTCATCAGATATGCTTTCATAAGAACAAGAGCTTTGGTTGGATCGGTAGTTATATCAATCTTTTCAACAGGTATTCCTTTGGGTTTAAGCACATCCATGATACCTTTTGCTCTCATCTCAAGCCCAACATGACCGGGCTCGTGTATGGCTATAACCGCTCTCTTGATGGGACCTTCTTGAAGCATTCTTCTTGCAGCGTAAACGCCAGCGAGGTATTCATCCATACCCACATATACCAGATATGGAATCCTTTCTTCGTAGGGTCTTGTGTCGGGAACATTAATTGCTACTACAGGTATTCCCATTTTTATGGCTTTTCGCAAGGGTTCATCAAGTGCTACTGGATTAGTTATCGTGACTATCAAACCATCCGGTTTTTTAGCTATGGCACTATTCACAAGGTCTATGAATTCTTTAAGGGAAAACTTCTCTGGACCAAGATACACAACTTTGACATCGAGATCTCTTCCTGCATCTTTGAGCCCTTTCATAACAACTCCCCAGAATGGATCGGCTGGACCGCCATGTGATACAAGGTAAAAAGTGTAGTTAGCGAAAATCATAACGGAAAACACTGCTATAAGAATAACCAAAAGTTTCTTCATAACAACCCCACCTCCCCAGTAAATTTTGTAATTTAAAGGGTTTTAACCCCATAAATAGTTATTTTTAACAGATCCCGCACTTATTATTGTTAGATCTTTATTTCATTCTCTATTCTCTTCAAAAATTCTATAGCATAGGTTGCAGCTTTTTTGGCATTTTCTGGTTTTGGAAGGCTCTCAACTGTTATGAATCCTTTGTAGTTAACATCTTTCAAAGCCTGAAATATTGCCTTAAAGTCTATATGACCAAAGCCTGGAGCCCATCTGTTACTATCCGCAACATGGAAATGCTTTAACCACTTCTGCGATTTAACGATGCTTTCTACAGGATCTTTCTCCTCTATGTTCATGTGGAATGTGTCAAGTAATAGTCCTAAGTTTTCGCACCTTACTTCCTCTATAAATTTTATAGCTTCTTCTGCAGTATTCAAAATATCTGATTCGTATCTGTTCAATGGTTCTATAACGATATTAACATTTTTGGATACCGCAAATTCACAAACCTTTTTCATAGAATCTTTAAGAAGACCTATAGCATCTTTTCTCCCTTCTGCTTTGCCGCGTATCAGTCCGATAATCACTAAGGTGTTTATTAAAGCAGCGATATTCACATGTTCCTTCAATCTTTCAAT
>Ga0256842_1001549_pt1 | contig 18131 bp, 13 predicted proteins | sample 4559240metaG_FD_185973 | JGI IMG/M metagenome (GOLD analysis project Ga0256842, IMG submission 185973) | Hydrothermal vent microbial communities from Guaymas Basin, Mexico - 4559-240 | ecosystem: Environmental > Aquatic > Marine > Hydrothermal vents | place: Mexico: Guaymas Basin | collected...
TCTCACAAAATGTAAAAATCTTGATGAATATTTAAACTATTTGCATATTGAGCCAAAAGAGTTGCATCTCTTATATCAAAATATTTTAATAGGTGTTACACAGTTTTTTAGAGACACAAAAGCATTTAAGGCATTGGAAAAAGAACTCCTTATATACCTAAAAGACAAACCTCAAAACTATGAACTGAGAGTCTGGTCAATTGCGTGTTCAACAGGGGAGGAGGCATACTCTCTAGCTATCATCATAGACCAAGTCTCTAAACGACTCAAGAAAAAATTTGATGTGCATATATTTGCAACAGATATTGATGAAAAGGCATTGGAGTATGCAAGAAAAGCGATTTATCCTGAAAAATCATTTGAAAAAACAAATAAAAATATACTGAAAAACTATTTTACAAAAAAGGAAAACAGATATAAAGTGAACGAATTCATACGCTCACAAATTGTTTTTACAAAGCACAACATACTCCAAGATCCGCCTTTTACAAACCAAGATATTATAAGCTGCAGAAATTTTCTTATTTATATTTTACCCGAAATTCAAAAAGAACTTTTTTCACTTTTTCACTACGCGCTCAAAAAAGACGGACTGCTCTTTTTAGGATCTTCGGAATCAACTTTAATGAGTACGCAATATTTTAAGGCGTTGAGTTTTGAATATAAAATATATATAAAAGAGACGCTCAATAATCCGCCAAAAATTTCTTCTCACTATTTTTCCAAACATTTAGGAGAAAAACCTGACAACTCTTTTACGCATACAAAAAAAGTTCATGACCTTAATCTTGAAGATGAAATTACCAAAGCGATTTTTGAACTCTTTTCTCCAGAATGTATAGTCATTGACAGTAATTATTCTATTATATACAAAAAAGGAGACAACCCCTTTTTATCTTTGCCTGATGGGTTTGTCACACTCAATATTGTTGAGAACCTAAAAAAAGAGCTTCGCTACAGTGTAAAAAAATTACTTGATGAAGTATTTAGAACATTTAAAACTGCCGGTACAAAATTTATACAAATACAGCTACATGAAAAAGAGGAAACTTTTGTCCGAATTATTGCTTACCCTTTTAACGATAAAAACAAAAACTCCCTCGCTATGCTCTATTTTCAAAAATTACATAAAAATGATTTAGAATTTAATATCAATGATATAATCTTGCCCAACGAATCTTCTGTCATCGATAACCTGACAAACCGTCTTAAAGAGCTGCAACACGACAATCATGCTCTTTTAGATGAGCTGACACTCTCCAAAGAAAATATGCAACTGCTTAATGAAGAGTTACAAAGCTCTAACGAGGAGTTACAAAGTTCCAACGAAGAGCTTGAAACTTCCAACGAAGAACTGCAAAGTTCCAACGAAGAGCTCCATACTTCTATAGCCAATGAACAAAAAATCCAACGAGAACTCTCTTTAATACTTGACTCTACACATGATGGCATTATAGGACTTGATTTAGAGGGGAGGCACACCTTTGTCAACAAAGCGGCACTACGAATGCTCGGTTATAAAAAAGAGGAGCTGTTAGAAAAAAATGCCCATAGAATCTGGCATCATACGAAACCAAACAATGAGCATTATCCCTTTGAAGAGTGTACCTTGCACAGCTATCTTATAAAAGGAAAATCTATACACACCGAAGATTTATTTTTTAAAAAGGATGGCACACCTTTTGATGTAGAAGTCATGCAGAATCCAATTATTGAAGAGAAAAAAGTTGTGGGTGCAGTTCTCTCTTTTCATGATATTACACAACAAAAGAAATTAGAACAAGAAGTGAAAGAAGAACATAAACTGGCTGATTTATACATAAATACTGTTGGAACAATCATTATGATTTTGGATATGCAAGGAAATATTGAGATGATTAATCCTGCCGGTTGTAAGATACTCGGCGCTTCAAAAAAAGAACTTCTGGGCAAAAATTTTATACAGAACTTTTTACCAAAAGATATACAGAGCAAAGTAAAAGATGTTTTTACCGCTCTTCTTCCTGGTAATATAGAAGATGTCAAAGAGCATACAAATAAAATTATAGATACAACAGGCAAGGAACACCTCATTGTCTGGACAAATAACGCTCTCACAGATAAAGACGGTACTGTAACAGGTGTGATAACCTCAGGGATTGACATAACAAACGAAGAAAAACTCTCACAAAAACTCTATGAACAGGAGCATCTTTACAAACTGACATTTGAAGAAGCCGAGATTGGCATTGCCCATGCCTCACTTGACGGTAAGTGGATAGATACGAATGAACACCTCTCAAAATTGCTTGGCTATACAAAAGAAGAATTCACGCAAATGTATGTATCGGATATCACCTATGAAGAGGACAGAAATACCGACAGAGAGATGATTAAGGAGCTAGTCACAGGAGAAAGAAACAGCTACAATATAGAAAAACGCTATGTGCACAAAAACGGCAATATTGTTTGGGTCAATCTGGCTGTTGTTCTTCTCAAAGATGAAGTAGGTACGCCTTTGTATTTGTTAAAAATTATTCGTGATATCACTCAGTCTAAAATGCTGATGTTCCAGCTTGAAACAGAAAAAAACAGATTTCAAACAGTAATAGAAACAACCCCTATTCCGATTATACTGTTTAATGAAGATGGTGAAATTTTACTTATTAACAAACTTTTTGAACAACGCACAGGCTACACACTTGAAGAAATTCCAACAACACAAAAGCTCATAGAAAAGTTTTTTGCGCAAAATGATGAAGAGACACGCTTGCAAATAAAAGAGTATTACAAAAACCCTACAAAATTTCCAAAACTCAAACAGTCCATCAGGACAAAATCAGGCGAAAAAAGAAGCGGAATTTTAAATGCGGTAAAACTTGATAATGATAATGTTATTAGCAAAGCCATCTACCTCATAGCTATTATCGACACTACGGAGATGCAAAAAAAAGAGGAACTGATGCTTTCACAGTCTCGACAAGCGGCAATGGGAGATATGCTCTCTATGATAGCCCACCAATGGAGACAACCGCTCAGTGTTATCTCTATGGTATCAAACAATATACAGGCACAAATACAACTCCAAGAAGAGATCAAACCGGAATCTTTACAGGAATTGATCACAACACTAAATGAACAGACACACTACCTTTCTCACACTATAGATGATTTTAGAAATTTTTTCAAACCGGAGAAAAAGAGAGAACTTCTGAGTTTAGATGCAATTATAGAAAGATTAAAACACTTGATTGGGAAATCTCTCCAAAACAATTCTATCGCACTGCAATATGAACAAAATTCTAAAATTACAATATGTACCTATCAAAATCAACTGATGCAGGTGCTTATAAACATCATCAACAATGCAAAAGATGCCATCAAAGAAAATAATATACAAGACGGACAGATTACTATAAGTGCTACAAGCACGAAAAAAGAGACTGTTTTGAAAATATGCGACAACGGTGGCGGCATAGATCCAAGCATAAAAGCAAAACTCGGCGAACCCTATGTCAGTACAAAAGCCAAAAATGGAACAGGTCTGGGAATTTATATGTCAAAAATCATAGTCTCAAAATATTTAGGCGGTAGGCTCTATTGGGAAAGTGATGACGAAGGAAGCTGCTTTTATATTACTATATCAAAGAGTGTTACATGTAAAAAAAAGCCTAACTCAGAAACCGTCGTCTAGCCGGCACTACAGAAAAAAGCTTGATGTTTTCTCGGAACCTAGGTTTTAACCTAGGCCTTAAACTTTAAAGGCACAAAGCATGACTTAACATAAAAAGTACGGGTTCTGAGAAAAATCAGACGAAGTAAAGACAATATTAGATATTTTATGCTAAAATAACCAAAATTCATAAACTAAGGTTATAAAATGTTTGGATGTAGTACAAAACTTGAAAATCTAAAAAAAGAGTATGAGACGCAAATAGCACAACTCAAAGCAGAGAATGACAGACTCTATGAAGAGTTACAAGAGGCACACAACAATAAAAATGAAGATGTAGCTCCTGATCACAGATTAGAAAAAATAATTATTGAAAGTTACGACAGCGGCGCAAATTTTTTACAAAAAACGATAGAAGACAACTTAGTAAAACTCGAAGAGATAAATGAACTCAACGACAAAACAAATAACAGAATGCAAAATGTGCAAGAACAAACTTCCACTATTACTTCAACAATAGAAAATATTCAACAGTATGCCAATACACTCGGAGATGATTCAAATTCACTCAATGACAGTGTTATGTCAATCGCCGAAATAATCAACCTTATTAAAGATATCTCAGACCAGACAAATCTGCTCGCACTCAATGCTGCCATTGAAGCGGCTCGTGCAGGTGAACATGGACGCGGTTTTGCCGTAGTTGCCGATGAAGTAAGAAAACTTGCAGAACGTACACAAAAAGCAACCCAAGAGGTAGAAATCAACATCAATGGTCTCAAACAAAACTCTAACTCTATGATGGAAATCGGCACTACATTTATGGATGAAACGACAAAAGTAATGGATACGATAGATGTCTTTAGTGAAAACATTGAAAAAGTTGTGGAGAACTCAAATGAAATTAAAGACAGAACACAAAATCTGACAAATGAATTTCATGTCAGTAATGGTAAAATTGACCATATTGCCTTAAAAATTATAGGATATAAAGCAATACTTGATAAAAAAATCGCCGATATCATAGATGAAAACAGCTGCCGTTTTGGAAGATGGTTCTCCGAGGCTGCCCATACGTTACTTAAAGGCAATAGCCTTGTCCCAAGCATTACAAAGCACCATCAAGCCGTACATCAAGGTCTTAAAAAAGCTATACAGGAAAATGCAAACGGTAACTTTGATGCAGCACTCGAAACACTTGAAAAAGTGGAGCATGCCAGTGAAGTCGGCTTTGAAGAACTCCTCACTGCCGTCAAAGAAGCGACAAACAAATAATACCAAGGCTTATATACCTCTTGTATTTAAGCCTTTCGTCAAAGAATCTTCCAGCTCCATTTTATACTCAGGATTTAATCTTTCAAGTTCTCTGTCAAGTTTTAAAATTATCTCTTTAGTTGTATTTGGATGATGACAAATTCTTAAAATCAGTTCTGAATATATTTCAAATTTTGGATGTGCCCTTATGCCTAGCTTTTTAGGAATTTTTCCATAATATTTTATTATCAAATCAACGGCTTCTTCGAGTTCGAGTGTTGTTGATTTTTTATCTTTTATAATTTCTAGCAGTGTATTCAAATCAGGTTGCACTTCACGTATGTGTTGCGTTTTTTTAGAAGTTTTTTTCTTTTGTTGTTTTTTGCCATGTGAAAGATACAAATACAAAAAGATCAACAAACCCAATACTCCACTCAGCCCAGCTATTGATTTTATAAGTAGTACTATATCCATTCCATCAACCTTTAAAAAACAAAAGGAATCAATCGCTTTGTTCTTTTTAAATACTCCTCATAAAAAGAGCTATGGCATTGCCACAAATGCTCTTCGTAAAAGAGTTTTACCAAAAGTATTACAACTAAAAAAAGTAAAAGTATAAACTCATAATAGGTAAAATAAATTACGGCAATACCCGACATGCTCAATAACACACAAAGATACATAGGATGCCGTACATACGCATACACACCACTTGTCACAAGTTCACAATTCTCTTTGATATCGGGACGAATATTAAAGTTCCCTCTTTTATGCTCTTTAATTGCCAGAAGCCCTATAGCAATCCCCATAACAAGCAGCAACAAACCTATATAAAGATGTCGAAGCTCTGTGCCTAAAGGCAAAATCATCAAAAATATAATAAAAAATTGCAAACCGACTAATATCTTACTCTTCATCTACTCTCTTTTTATTAACATTGCTCATTATACTAGAAATAATAACAAAAACAAGTGAAAATAAAACCGTTACAAATATAATAGCATACCCCGTCGGTAAATCTAAATAGTATGAGCCAAAAAGTGCTAACACAATACTCAAAGAGCCAAACAAACAGGCAAACACAAAAGGGTTTGTTTTGTTTTGGCTGAGTCCTGCAAATGAAGGTGCTATGAGCAAAGCAAAAACCACCAAAACACCTGCTGATTGCACTGATGAAGTTACAGTTAATGCAAGCATTACAAAAAATAAGAACTCTTTTTTTGCTCCCTTTAGTTTTGGGTATAGTACAAACATAACAAAAGCAATACCGCCGTAAATTAGAAGACTTTTAAACAAATCATCACTTGAAGTAAAAAGTATATCTGCCGCACTTAATTTAGAAAAAAGCTCGGTACCTTCGGCACTTTGTGCTAAAATCAGCATAATAGCAGAAATGCCCAAAGCATACAAAAGCCCTATAAACGCTTCTATTTTTTCTACTTTCTTCGTAGCCCACGTTATAATCATCGCAGCAAAAAGCGCAAACAACAGCGTCATGATATTTTGATAGTGTGCGTCCATAAATGCAACACTTATTGCCATACCAATGGCTGCAATCTGTCCTATTGCCAAATCTGTAAAAATCACTCCTCGCTTAATAATCTCTAAGCCGAATATAGAGTGAATAAACACCAAAGCAATTGCCAGCACAAAGGCCGGCCAAAGCAGTTCTACTACTGACATATTCTATTAGCGATTTTGTTATAAAACTCTTGGAGTGTTTTACTTCCGTCTGCACCTAGGTCGTGCGGAATTATCAACACTTTTGCGCCTGTTTTTTCTGCTATGAACTTTGCCGTTTTACGTTCATGATACACATCCTGTAAAATCTTTTTCACACTGTTGTTTTTCATGATGTTAATCAGAGAAATCGTATGTTTTGAGCTTGGTGCAATGCCGGGAAGCGGCTCAATCGTTCCATAAATTTTATAGTTATATCGTCTTAAAAAGTAGTCAAAAAGTTTATGATACTGCACTACCTTTTTATCTTTACATGTAAGCATTTTTGCATCAAGTTTTTTTAAATACGAGCGCCACTCTTTTGTAAACTTCTCTAAATTTTGTTGATATTCGAGCGCATGTGATGAATCTATCTGGGCTAATTTATCTGCTATAGCTTTTGCCATCGGCAAGATAACATAAGGGTCAGTTGAGTAATGTGGATTTCCCTGTGCATGGACATCACCAAAAGCCCGAGAAACAGAAGAAGGAACATCTATCATATGTACGAAATGGGACATATCCAAAAAGCCTTGTGCCCCGTTTTGAATTTTTGCATTGTTAGCAGCACGCAAAAGTGGAGGCAGCCAACCGAGTTCTAATCCTCCGCCGTTGATTATAAGCAAATCAGCACGACGGAGTTTTGCAATAAGTGAAGGCTTGGGAGTGATAAAATGCGGGTCATACTTAGGAGAGCCAAGAACTGTTACATGTACTAAATCACCACCTATTTTTTGTGCAACCGCACCTGCTGTTGTGTAGGTTGTATCAATTCTAATTGAGCCAAACGCCAATGTTGCGAGTAAAACTGTTAGTAATAATATATTCTTCATCTCTTCCTCCTAATAATTATGAGCGCCATGCGCGCCTGCAGCAATGTTGAGTGACATCATCACTTCACTGATATTTTTTCTCTCACCTGCTATGATTTTTGTTCTGTCATAGGTATAAGTGAGGCGCAAGCGTGACATTGGAAAAGGTTTATATTCCAACATTGTCGTATATCTATCCAGATTATTTGTGTCAATACCGCTATATATCGACAAATCAGTATCATTTTTTGTAATTCTGTCATAACGAAAACCAGCCGAATAATTATTATTATACTGATAAATAAGCTCAGAATAAAGCCCAGCCTGTTTGTCATGGTTTGTCCCAATATCTTTATTTCTATACAGATATTCACTCTGCCAAGTCAGGGCACTATAACTGCCAAGTTGCTCACGCAGTGTTAAATCCACACCGTAAACATTTGTAGGATTTGTCGTGTTGTTCTCACTGTTTTTTCCATGTGCGAAACTCAATCCGCCAAGTATTGAGAGATCATCTCCTACATCTACACTTGACTTCAAATAGCCTACATAAAGGTTATTTTCCTCCGTATCACCGAAGCTTTTACTGTTTGTTCCCTGCATTGCTTCTACACCCGCCATAATGTAGGTATCCGTCGGTGCTACCCACTGCAACTGAACACCCGCATCACTAATACCGCCTGGTCCAAAAAGCGTTTTGTAAATTATAGGTTGAGAATCAAAATGCCAGGAGTGTTGATGTTTGGAATTGATACGCCCAAAATTACTTTTAAATTTTCCGGCTTTGACTCTTAATGCATAAGGCAAAGATGTTGTCTGCACATATGCCTCACCTATTTCAAATTTATTTGGATGCAGATGAAAGTTTGCAAATACTTCAAAATAGGGGTCGACTACCGAATGCATAGCAATCTCTGCGTAATTTAAATTAAAACCTTTGTCTTTATTGAAAGGCAGTTTTGCATCACCTGATGCTATAAAACCGGGAATTGCAAAGTTTTCATAATCACTGTTTTTGGCATTACGGCTTACTGCCGACATATTTAAAATTAAAGCAATGTCGGGCAAATAAGCATTTTGAGAAAAAGAGGCAGAGGTGTTAACCGCCGGAGCACTTACTTGTGCAATCTTTTGTTCTTGTTGCATTTGTACCTGTTTTTTACTCAATGCATCAATCTTCGCTTCTAACTTTTGCATAATAATTTTTTGTTGTTCCATCTGCTTTTTTAATGCCTCTAAATCTGTATCCGCAAATAAATATGAGCATGCAAGCAAAGAGAGATATACTGTTTTTTTCATTATTGTATCTCCAATATTTTAGTAATAGTTTTTTTGTTGTTGTTGAAATAAGTAGTAGGCAATAAATAACTTCATAGTCAACAACATTCAAAAGGTTTATATTCAAGGCGAACTTTGTTTGGCGATGCTAGCATCGTTAAATGAAGTTCAACGCAGAAGATAATCCTTTTGAATGTTGCCCGTAGGGTGAGAAGATAAGCTACAATCTACTTCGTTTAAATTTCTTGAAGCACAATAAGTGCAACTTCAAGATTTCGCCTCACAGCTTATAGCTTCTCTTCTCATTGCCTATGAAGTTATTTATTGCCTACTACTTAATTAGGAGATTTTTGGAGGAGCTCTGGCTTTGAGTTGCTTATCAATCTTCGTTACATGTAAAGAGATAAATGCGGTGACAACAGATTCGTTGATTAATTCTAAGCTTGTAAGATAATGTGCTTCTACGGGTGTATCGGCATGTGCCAAACTTGATTGCACTGTACAAATTTTACAATCATTATGCTGTTTTAAATCATTATGATGATGAAAAACACCCATAAAAGTTGCTATTATAAAGATAATACTGAGATATTTTCTAAAAAATCTATTTATCATAATTATAAAGCAACCCTCTAAGATATTTTTTAAAATTTATTTTTCATTACATCACTAGAAATTGATACTGCCATATCTTTTACCTCATCAGTGACATCATCAACTTTGCTTACAATCTCTGCATTTTGTTGTGTTTTATTGTCTATTTCGCCAATGGTATCGTTAATACTCGATATATCACTACTTTGTGAATCAACAGTACCACTGATATCAGCGATAGACTGTGTTAGAACATTAACATTGGCATTAATTTCTGCAAGCGACTTTTGTGTTCTCTCCGCAAGCTTTCTCACTTCATCGGCAACCACGGCAAAACCACGACCATGCTCACCTGCACGAGCCGCTTCTATGGCAGCATTAAGCGCTAGAAGATTTGTCTGCTCTGCAATTTCTGCAATAATTGAAATGACAGATTTTATATCATTTGACTGGTTCATAACTTCTGAAGTTTTCTCTGCTGCATCTCTTCCTGATTCATCAATATTTTGCATTCTGTCTGCCGTTTCTTGAAGCATTTTAGCCTGTTCTTGTGTAGCATTATTCAAGGCGTCCATCTGTTCTTGCAAAAATTCTGCCTTGCCTAGCAACTCATTTGCACTTGACGAAGAGTTTTGCAGCATTGCAACAATTGCATCTCTAAGAGAGTTAATATTGTTAATCAAATTTTTAAATGCGCTGCCCTCTTCAAAACCTGTAACTGCCACTTCTTGCGTATAATCATAATTTGTATATTTGTCTAAAATCTCATTTAAAGTATTCATACGAGATTCCAGCTGCGAAAGTGCATTGTTGATTGTAGATTTTAGATTTTGCAAGTTTTCATTCGCCGTAGACGCATCTATGCGAACATCTAAGAAGCCTTGCGCAAGCTTACTCATTACCTCTTGTGTATTTTGAATAAAAGCATTATCTTCATCAACACTTTTTTTCGTTCTTCGGATATTTTCATTGACGACTTTTGCCATTTCTCCAAGCTCATCACTTGAACTATCATCTAAAAATTCTACATCATTTTTTTCTCTATTAACATAATCAAAAAAGTTTAAGAGCCCTTTTTGAAAATCAGCTAATGAACGTGTTACACCGTCAGCTATATATTTAGAAAGAATCAAAATAATCAGGAGAACAATAAGTGCAATAATCAAAACAGTATAAAGTTGTGTAGTTGCGCTTGAGAGTGCTGTTTTTACACTTTTTTCAAGATTTGTCGCAAGATAATCATCAACTTTTTTAAGCAGATTGATTTTAACAGTCATTTGTGTAAACCAATAACTCGGCTCTATTCCAAAGCCACCAATTTTATTCGCTTTTAAAGCAATGCTTCGCATTCGATTTACTTCATCAACTACTTTTCCCGATACCGTTTTTTTATAATATCGAATCATATTGTCACTTGCTGCTTTTTCAAAGCTGTCAAGGTAATCATCCTGCTGTGTTACAAGTTTTACAAACTTATCTTTCATACCAGACAAAAATTTATTTCTGGCAAAGGCGTTACTCATTACTGCCCTTTCTATCCCGGCTCTCTCTTTTGCCATATCAAAATTGTACCAAGCTAAAAGATTTCTTGCTTCTTTTACAGTTTTCGCATCTTTTGCTACTGCACCGAGAACCTCCAAAAAGAGCGCATGCATATTTGTATAATAACCTATGACTTTTTTACCGCCCATTGAGAGCTTTGTTGCGCCATTACGTATGGTTTGCAATTTTGCAAGTTCATTTAAAGCTTTTTTCAAATATGCTCTTGCCTTTGGATTCAATGATACTTGGGAGAAAGTCTGTAATTTTTGTCTTAGTATTGCCAATTTCTTATCTGTTAGAAGTCGCTGAGCAGGTAAACGTTTTATAAATTTTTTACCTTTAGAGCCGACATATCCAGCTGTTGCACCTCTCTCTTTTTGTGTTTCATGCACAAGGTTGCTTATGGCAACGATCAAAGCCACATTCTTCTTTGTTTTTGGACTTGTTACATTTAAATGATTGATAATATAGTTTTCTGTCTTTTTAATAAGTCCGAGTTTTTTGGAGATTGTATCAAACCAGTAGGTAGCATTCACATTAAATCCACCGATTTCATTTGCACTTAAAATGATTTTTCTCATTCTCTCAACTTCAGATACTGCGTGAGCGTCGCTTACAGTATTCTGAAAATATTTTCTGTCTTCAGGTGTAGCATAGTTCTTAAAAGTTGTTAAAAATGAGTTCTGTGAGCTGATTAAGTCAGCAAATTTTTCTCTTGAATTGCCCACAAAATAATCTTTTGCCAAAATATTTGTACCAACTGCGCGCTCTATGCCTGCACGCTCTTTTGTCATTAAAAAACTTAAATAGGCAATAATTTGTTTAGATATTTCAGGTGTGGAGGGAATAGTTGAAATTTTTACAATAATCATCAAAAAATCATTATTCATATTTGTATAATAAGCAATGGCATCTTTTGTTTTTATGTGCATGCTTGTTACTTTTTTTCGGATATCTGGAAGTTTTCGTGTATCATTTAATGCTTTTTGAATCTCACTGCCAAGTATCTCATCTTGCAAGAGCTTATTTTGTGCAATATACTCTTTTATCTCCTGCACTCTTTTATCTGTTAAGACTCGTTGCTGTTGCAGTTTTTCTTTAAAAGCCTCTGCCTCTCCACCAAGGTAGGCAGCACTCATTCCACGCTCTTTTTGTGTTTCATGGATAAGCGAAGAAATTTTACTCATCAATTGCGAAGAAACATGTGCTTCTTTGAAAGTAGAAACTTCATCATATTTACTCGAAACTATCATAAATACTAAAAGTAAAATTGTAAATGTCGGTATTACTGTCTGTAAAATTAATTTTTTACGAATTGATAAATTTTTAAACATAGCCACCCTTTTTTTATAAAATAATGGAGCATTATAATTATTATTTCCTTTAGTAGTGTTGATATAGTAATTTTATACTGTCTGCTCTACCTTTATCTGTTTCTTTTGCTCTCTTTTAGGTAGCATTATGCTTCATTTATCAGTTTAAAACACTGTTTTTTAAACTTAGGCAGTCCATTTCTTATTATCCACTCAACTATGGCTAAATTTACACCCTCATAATCATGTGCGATATATTTACAAGATAGTTGAGTATTTGTTCTTTTTTCATGTAAATATTATAACACATTTAGTACACATCTTTATTCCAAGTAAATTTCATAATTATCATCTTATATTTCTTACGAAAAAACTGTTGCATTTAACTCTGCTGTTAACGGTAATAATAAGTGTTTTTAAAGGAGTTTTAAATCGTGGTGGACAGCTAGGGATTCGAACCCTAGGTAGATTGCTCTACACCCGCGTTCCAGGCGAGCGCCTTCGACCACTCGGCCAGCTGTCCTTTTTTTGTAGGAGCGGTATTATAGCCAAGCTAAGTTTTAATCGTGCTAAAAGTTTTTAAATTTGTGTCATAAATTGTGTAAGATGTATAAGGTAAAGCAAGGGCAAAGGCTTCTTCAAGTGATAGGTTTTGCACTATTGCCATTAGAACTCTTATAACACCCGCATGTGTTATAACTAAAACGTTATCAGCTTTTTGTATTACGAGTTCTTCAAAAAAAAATTTCTTTACTCTTTGCACATACTCTTTATAATTCTCCCCATCAAGTGCTTCTATCCATTGTGAAAAATTTTTATACACTATGCCCTGCGCAGTAATTTCATCAAATCCCAGCCCTTCATGTTTCCCCCATGATTTTTCCCGTAATTTTTCTGTAAAGACGGCATTTTTTGCCTGAACAAAAGCTTGCAAAGTCTCTTTTGCACGCCGCAAATCTGAACAATATACCAGATCAAACTCTTTACATGTAAACAGCTTGGCTAACATTAAAGCTTCTTCCTTACCCTTATCTGAAAGCCCTATATCATTATGTCCGTTATATTTTCCAATGAAAGGTGTTTGTACCTCACCGTGGCGAACAAGCGTTATTTTCATACTAAACCGATTATAAGCACATTAAGTAAAACAAGTTCTGTCATTTCAATACTAAAACCGTAGATATCCCCGGTAAAACCGCCGTATCTTTTCATAAAAAAGTGTTTTAAAACAAACATCACTAACAAAGCAACAAACAGCAGTAAAAAGCTGTGAAAAAGCAACGCAATAAAAAGTGTATATGCCACACTTATAAAAAATTGTTTTGTCGTTAACTCCTCTTTTGCCAAAGCTGCCATACCATTTTGTGAAATATACGGATACAAATAAATTTGCAAAACAGCATTAAAACGTGAAAGCATAAGCACTACAGGTAAAAGGTATACAGCATCCAAAGCTGCCAAAGAAGATGCTTTAAGTAGTAAAAAAACAACGGAAAATATCATACCCATTCCACCGTTATGTGGGTCTTTCATTACATGTAACGCCTTTTCTTTAGAGACAAACAAACCGTCTATCGTATCACTGAATCCGTCAAGGTGCAGTGCACCCGTGAGTAAAACCCATAAAGCAAAAACAATTATACTTACATGTAACGGTGGAAAAAAAGGGGAAAGAAAGACAAAAGCACCATACAAAAGCAAACCGAGTAAAAACCCTATAAGCGGATAAAACATAACGGCATATCCATTGATGCCTTTGTAAAAATCGTGTACTTTAAAAAACGGTACGATACTCAGCATCGAAACAGCGAGGGCAAAACCTTTGAAGAGTTTATTCATTTTATTTTTGTACTGATTCCGGCAACGACGTGATACACTTCATCACATTTTTGGGCAACCATCTGAGAAAGTTTTCCATTGATATCTACAAACTGACGGGCAAGTTTATTTTCAGGAATTATGCCACAACTTACATCATTGATGACAAATACGATATCGTGTTTTAGCTCCATCACGGTAGCTATTTCTGCTTCCATTTCCTCATATTTTTTTTCATGATAGAGCATGTTGTTGATCCACATACTCAAGCATTCAACGAGTACAGCACCCTCTTGTATTGCTATTTTATCTTTGAGGTTAATAGCCTCTTCAACTGTAATGAAATCACTTGAACGCTGCTCTTGATGTTGTTGTATCCGCTCTTGTATCTCATCATCTATAAATTCAGTTGTTGCAAGATAAACAGGCTTTGCCCCTGAGAATTTTTTTATGTAATTTTCGGCATTACGAGATTTGCCACTCTTAATGCCACCTATAAATAATGTTTTCATTTTAAAATTATAGCAGTTTTATAATATTTTTCGATATTATTCCATAAAACAATTTCAAAAAACAATGTTTTCTCGGAACCTAGGTTTTAACCTAGGCCTTCAGCTTTAAAGACACAAAGCCCGCACTGAAGTACAGGTTCCGAAAAAGCCGCTTAACTTAATGGTATTGAGCTTAAAACCTAAGTTCAAAAAATAATAAGGAGACATATAACATGCTGAGTATTTCAAGCTTTTTACAACTTTTAAAAGAGTCTTTTCGTGATCTTTTGCCTATTATACTTGTTATTGTATTCTTTCAGCTCGCCATTATTCAAAGTGTGCCGCCTAACTGGCTGAGCACTGCCATAGGTTTGGCAATAGTCGGTGTTGGACTAGCGGTATTTCTTCTGGGTCTTGAAGTGGGTATTTTTCCCGTAGGAGAAGGACTTGCAAGTGAATTTGCCCATAAAGGTTCTACCTTTTGGATTTTGATTTTTGGATTTATGATAGGCTTTGGAACGACTATAGCCGAACCTGCGCTCATTGTTATTGCCGACAAAGCAGCCAGCATAAGTGCTGGAAGAATTGATGCCACCATTTTAAGAACCGTTGTTGCCTTTTCTGTCGGTTTTGCCATAGTTTTGGGCGTATGGCGCATCATAAAAGGGCACCCTATCCAATACTACATTATTACGGGCTACATTTTAGTCGTCTCTGCTACAGCATTTGCACCAAAAGAAATAGTAGGACTTGCCTATGATTTGGGCGGTGTAACCACTTCGACCGTTACCGTTCCTCTTGTCGCAGCTTTGGGAATAGGTTTGGCTTCGACCATTAAAGGACGTAATCCTGTGCTAGACGGCTTTGGACTTATCGCCTTTGCTTCACTGACACCTATGATATTTGTACAGTTTTACGGTATTGCGGTGTATCAGTTTATTGATGCCGGCACTGCCGTTTTACCGCCTGTTATAGAAGAAATCGAAACTGTCAAAATGCACTTTGACATCATCTCTATTTTACAGGGTTTGCTTGGAGTTATCAGCGATGTCATCCCTATTTTAGGTATTATTATATTTTTTCAATACATTATTTTAAAAAAACCTATAGATAATATTAGAAATGTTATTATAGGCTTCGGACTTGTCATACTCGGTCTTGATGCCTTTATAGTCGGTTTGGAAATGGGGCTTTTTTCCGTCGGCGAGACTATGGCGTATGAACTGACACAATATGACAGTGAGCTTATCATTTACTCTTTTGGTTTTCTCATTGGTTTTTCAACAACTATGGCAGAACCTGCTCTAACGGCAATCGCCCGAAAAGCGAAAGAGATAAGTGATGAAAAAATCAATGACTTTGTTCTTCGTCTTTTTGTTGCACTCGGCGTTGCCATAGGTATTGCCTTGGGTGCGTATAGAATCGTTGTAGGCGGTGAAATTGTTTACTACATTATAGCCGGATATATGCTTGTTATTGTCCTCACATTTTTAGCACCTAAGTATATTATTCCCATCGCCTATGACAGTGGCGGTGTCACAACTTCAACGGTAACGGTACCTCTTGTTGCCGCTCTTGGACTCGGTCTTGCTACAAATATTCCCGGACGAGATCCTCTTGTGGACGGTTTTGGGCTTATCGCCTTTGCTTCTTTATTTCCTATGATAACAGTTATGTTATATGGCATCATCACAGAAAAAATGGGTGTAAAAGGAGAATCTGAAAAAGAAGAGATTCAGTTAAAAGAACTACGTCATGCCTTAGAAGATGTTAACAATATGGAACTCTCAACCGTTACCGTAGACGATACAAATGCAAGGCACTCTTATCTTATGAGCTTTTCTGCCGTACATGTAATCGTACCGCAAAATAAACAAGAAGAAGCACTTATAGCGGCAAGAGATGCAGGTGCTCGAGGTGTAACAATTATGAGCGCACACGGTATGGGTCTTGAGCATATGGAGAATTTTTATGATAGGCTTCATTCTGATTCTACGGATGCCAACTTGATGTTTATTACCCAGACAAAGAATGTAGATAAGATAATAAAAGAAGTCATAACAAAACTTGACATTACAGGAGACGGAAGAGGACTTACTTTCGCCTATCCGGTGTCTCACATAAAAGGCTTACGATTAAAACTTGGTGATTTATAACAAAAAGAGAGCTTATTTCTTTTTGTTTTTCTTGCGTAATCTTCTTCTCAATTTGTCTATTTTATCCATCTCATGCGTTTCGAGTGAGATGTTTATATTTTCTACCTCTTCGCCTATTTTCACACTTAACATTTCAGATTTTCTCATAGCTAAAATCTGTGAAGAAAATATACTTCTATGCCCTGAAATCAAAAAACTAATCACTGCTGCAAGTGCTGCATAATGTGCGATATCTATACCAAAGAGTTCCACAGCCATAATTGTTGATGCAATAGGCGTATTTGTAGTAGCAGAAACAACACTCACAAAACCAAGTGCTGCAAAAAGTGTAATATGCTCAGGCGAAATAATTGAGCCAAAAAAATGCCCACTTGTTGCGCCTATATAAAAAATTGGGGTTATGACACCTCCACTGCCTCCCGCAGCAAGAGAAAGAGAGGTGAAAACAGTTTTTAAAAGAAAAGTGTACCAGTGAATATCTTGAGCAATTCCAGTATTTGGATTAAGTGCCTCCGCAATGGTATCAAGCCCCAAACCAATATACTGCTCACCAAAAACAAGTGTAAGCCCAACTATAATCGTACCACCGACAAAAGCTTTTATATATGTATTTAACTTTATTTTTTTTACATAATTATGCGTTTGTGCTATAGATGTAATAACAATATCTGAAACAAAACCAAAAAAAAGTCCGGCAAGCACAACTTTCATAATAAGTCCGACATCTAAAGAGACGTCCTGAAAAAAGTGTAAATCATAATACGTATACTCTATACCCAAAAACTGGGCTGTGGTAAAAGCGGCAAACCCAGCGATAAACGAAGGAAGCAGCACATCATACATGATAACACCAATAATTAAAACCTCAACCCCAAAGATTGCTCCGGCAATAGGTGTTCCAAATACTGTTGCAAAACCGGCACTGATACCGCAAATAACAAGTTTTTTTCTATCTTGTTTATGAAATTTGAAAAGCGTAGACAGATATGAAGCTACCCCTGCTCCAATTTGCGCACCGGGACCTTCTTTACCGACAGAACCACCTGCAAAAATCGTCAGTACCGTTGCCAAGGTTTTTATAGGAATAACAGAAACATTAATTTTCCCATCATCTTTATGTACAGCAGATATAACCTTTTCTGTCCCATGCCCCTCAGCAGTCGGAGCAAAGGTTTTTACAAGCCACACAGTAAAAACAAGAGCAAAAGGAAGGGTATAATAGTATTCAAACCCAAGCAGTGAACGAGATGTTTCACTGTATGCCAAAAGCTTTAAAAATCCGGTAACGGTTGCACCAATAAGAATGCCTATCACCGATGATAAGAACACCCACTTTGTAACACTGAAAAGAATAGCCGTCTGTTCCGTTATGTGTCTTTGAATCATATGATTTTTCTACTTTAAAGTCTTTAAAAAGATTATAACACTTTTTAGGTCTGTTTCTTAGAATTTTTTCCAAAAAGAGCTGCTAAATAGAACAAAAACAGTATAACACTCCAATC
>Ga0256842_1001550_pt1 | contig 18125 bp, 19 predicted proteins | sample 4559240metaG_FD_185973 | JGI IMG/M metagenome (GOLD analysis project Ga0256842, IMG submission 185973) | Hydrothermal vent microbial communities from Guaymas Basin, Mexico - 4559-240 | ecosystem: Environmental > Aquatic > Marine > Hydrothermal vents | place: Mexico: Guaymas Basin | collected...
TTGCTCCTTATTTATTATTTACAATTTCAAGGGCCTCATCAACACTCATATCTTCATGCACAATCCCATGAAGGGCCTTAACTAGAGTTGCAGGGTCGTCGTCCTGGAATATATTTCTACCAACAGATAGACCAGCTCCCCCTGCTTGTATAGATTCATACACCATGGTCAAAATCTGTTTTTTGTTTTCCATCTTTGGCCCCCCTGCAATTACTACTGGAATACAACATGCGTCTACAACTTTACTGAATGATTCTACATCTCCTGTATATGGTACCTTTACCACATCTGCCCCAAGTTCTTCTCCAACTCTAGCGCAATGGGCTACAATTTCGGGATCATATCCATCTTTTATCTTTGGACCCCTTGCATACACCATTGCCAGTACTGGCATGCCCCATTCTGTAGCCTTACTGGTTACCTTTCCAAGGTCAGCAAGCATATATCTCTCTGTTTCATCTCCTAAATTTACATGTACAGATACTCCATCTGCACCAAGTTTAATTGCATCTTCAACAGTGCCCACAAGAGTCTTGGCATTGGGATAAGGAGACAGTTGAGTGCTTGCAGATAGATGAATTATGAGTCCTACATCCTTTCCATGTTCCCTGTGACCACATCTAACAAGTCCTTTATGCATTAAAACAGCATTTGCTCCGCCTTCAGCAACTTTGTCCACGGTTTCTTTTAAATCCACAAGTCCATGAATTGGTCCAACAGTAACGCCATGGTCTAATGGAACTATAATAGTCCTGCCAGTATTTCTGTTGAAGATCCTCTCAAGTCTAATTGATTTGCCCAGATGCATTTTAAACCTCCTGTTTTGTTTTTTATCCGGGCCAAAGCTCCTTAATCAAAAGCCAACGACCATAAAAAAAGGGCCGCTGGCTTCTGGAGCCTGCGGCCCTTTTGATTTTGTGGGTTTTATTTACATCACACCACCCGGGCCACAGACTCCACCCCTAAAATACCAAAAATAAAAAAAGCTAAAATAAAAACTAAATGAGGTGGATTCTAGCCCGAGTTTTGTTCCCATGACTCTCCTTCTACTCACTTTTAGAAAAAATGTCAACTAGGAATTTTTTAATTTTTCAATAAATTTTTCTTTGACCTTTTGCCTGTCAACCTTTCCATTTTTGTCTTTTGGAAGAGTGTCTGTAAATAGCACATATCTTGGCTTTTTATACCTTGCTATCCTTGATCCAACAAACTCAATTAATTCATCTTTTGTTAGAGTACTATTTTTTTCTTTTACACATACAGCCCCAATTCCTTCTCCAAATTTAGGGTCAGGTACTCCAATAACACATACCTCGATTATGTCTGGATGTTGCATAATCACTTCTTCTACCTCTGCTGGAAACACATTTTCTCCGCCAGATTTGATCAATTCTTTTTCTGGTTTTCTTCCCTTAAAGAATAGATATCCATCTTCATCCATCATTGCTAGATCACCAGTATGGTGGATATTATTTCTAAATACATATTTGTTATCATCATCCCTGTTCCAGTATCCTAGAAATACCAATGGTCCTTTAAGGGCTATTTCTCCAACTTCTCCAGGTGGTAATTTTCTATCATCTTCATCTACGATAAACACGTCACTTAGTGCAAGTGGTCTACCTGCAGCACCTGGTCTGTCTCTATCTCTTCCAAGACAGATAAGTCCTGAGGTCTCAGTCTGTCCATACATCCACCAAAACTCAGCACTGGTTTCTGTTTCTAATCTCTCTATTATTTCTTTTTGCTCTAATCCAACTGCTTTTTTGAGGAAATTAGGCTTTAGATTTAATTTTTTCATTGTATCTAAAAGTGATTGTAAGATTGGTGGAAATGTGCCTAGTAAGGTAATTTTTTCATCATTCATAAGTCTGGCAGATAGTTCCCTATCAAAAGATGGGATAACTACATTTTTGCCGCCACACAAATAGGTGGAAAAGGCCAGATTTATGCCCATGATGTGAAATAAAGGTAATATATTTAAATATGCGTCACTTTCACTTAATGAAAGTTCAAAGGCAATTTGAAGGGAGGATAGCACTATGTTTTTTTGTGAAAGCACTCCCCCACGTGGTTTTCCATCTACAGCAGCTGTATGTATGATTATGTAAGGATCATCTTCATTTGCGTCTATTTCTGAGTGTGGGTCCTTTGCAACTAAAAGTTCTGTATAGCTTTTTATTGACCCTTCATTTCCTGTTAATAAAAATATTTCTTTTACAGAGGAATTTTCTTTTTTTATTTCAGAAGAAATTTCTATTTCTTCATCATCTATGAAAAGGTGTGATGGTGTTGTATCTAGGGCTATAAATTTTTTTTCTTCTGGTGAAAGGCGTTTATTTATTAGCACTAAAATAAGTCCTAGTTTTGAAGCTGCAAAAAATAATGGAAAAAATCTGTAGGTGTTTTTGCTAATTACACCAATTCTATCTCCTTGTTTAAGTCCCAGTTTTTTTAGCCCTGCTGCTAGTTGTTCAGTTTCATTTAATATTTCTAAAAAAGTGAGAGAGTGGTTTAAGTTGCTATCATAGAGACATTTATTGTCTCTAAAAAGAATAGAATTCCTCTCTAACAATTGATATGGTAAATAAGATCTCATGACACTACCTCCTTGGTAGTTGAAGGGTTTTATTTCTTTTATTATCTATTTTGGTTAAAAGGATTAACATTTCTTTTTTCTTCTTTCAAGGGTGTAAAATAAAAATAAAGTGATTACATCTAAATTTGGGTGAGTTAAGATAAAATGGATTTTTAACTTTTTCCAGCCACGGCCCTCACCTGGTGGATGTCTGTATAGCCTTTTAAAACCTTTAAGATTCCATCTTGTTTTAAGGTGAGCATTCCTTCAGATATGGCAACTTTTTTTATTTCTTCTGTGGGTGCCCTTTTTTTTATCAGGGATCTAATTTCATCTGAATTTTTTAGAAGTTCGTGTATGCCCATTCTCCCTTTATATCCATTCATACAACTTGCACACCCCCTGGCCCTATATAATGTTATTTCATCCTCTTTTACCCATTTGTCCCAATCATGTTCACCAAATTCTTTTCTCAACTCGTCTATTTCCTTCTTTGTAGGTCTATATGGTTCTTTGCATTCATTACATAGGGTTTTTATGAGCCTTTGAGCAAGTATGCAGAGCAAAGAGTCTGAAAAATTGAAAGGATCTAGGTCCATGTCAAGCAATCTGGTAACTGTCTCAGGGGCTGAGTTTGTGTGAAGGGTGGAGAATACAAGATGGCCTGTTAGGGATGCCTCAATACCAATATGTGCTGTTTCTTTATCCCTCATTTCTCCAATCATAATAACATCTGGATCTGCCCTTAAAAATGCCCTTAAAGCCGACGCAAATGTAAGGCCTATTTTGGGATTTATCTGGACCTGTCTTAGTCCTTCTTGGGTAATTTCAACTGGATCTTCTGCAGTCCATATCTTTTTGTCTGGTTTGTTTATGTAGCCTAGGGCCGAATGTAGAGTTGTGGTCTTACCTGATCCTGTTGGCCCAACAACAAGGATCATTCCATAGGGCTGGGTTATGTTTTCCTTAAATATTTCAAGGTTATGGGGCAGAAGTCCAAGTTTATCAACAGGGATTGGCTTTCCTGAGGATAGGACCCTTAATACCACATCCTCCTGGTTATCAATAGTAGGTAATGTTGCCACACGATACTCCACTATTTTGTTCATATTGGGCAATCTAATTTTTAGCTTACCGTCTTGAGGAAGACGCCTTTCAGCAATGTCCAGCCTTGCCATTATCTTTATCCTTGACACAATAGGCCTTGCATAATGGAGTCTTAATTTTTTGAATTCATGGCACGTGCCATCAACTCTCATTCGTATTAGACAATACTTTGAAATAGTGTTGGGCTCGATGTGGATATCTGATGCGTTTTTTCTCCACGCTTCTACTAGAATAGCATTTACCAGTCTAACAATTTCACTGTCTTGTTCTGTTATTTCCTCTTCAAGTTCGTCAACATCTTCTTGTATGTCTTCTTCTATCTCTTCGTCAAATTCTAAAAGTTCGTTTTCTGCTGTGAGTGCTTTAAAAAAATGGTCAATAAATTCTTCTATGTCGTTTTTTGTGGATACCAGGGGTTCGATCTGATTTGTACCTAGAATAAATTTTATCTCATCTAGTCTGCCAAGATCAAAGGGATTGGTCATGAGTACCTGGATTGTGTTTCCCTGTTCTTTATATGGTACCCATTCGTACTGTTTTAGAAAATTGGGATCCAGCTTTCTTTTTTCAAACACAGAGTAGGGTGGTAACACCTTGGGATCAAACTCCACAAAGGGCACATCGTAAAAACTACTTAAAGACTCTCCTAATTTTTTCTTGGGGACATTAAATTTATTTAGTAATATCTCATCTAAGTCCTTGTTCTCTTTTAAAGCCATTTCTTTGGCTTCTCTTAATTGTTCTTCTGTAATATATCTTTGTTCTATAAGTAATTCATACCTGCTTTTTGAACGTATTCTTCTTTTTTCAATTTCTTCTAATTTTTCTTCTAGCCCTGGATAGGAAGGATATAATTTTTTTAGTTTCCAGAAATATTCCCTTGCTTGAGTTGTTTTGTTTAATCTAAGTAAAGTAGAACCAAGCTTAAAATAAATGTACGCTAATTGTTTTTTTTCAAAACTATCTTTTTCAACAAGTACGTTTGTGAGAAAGTTTACCAACTTATCAAGATCTCCTGTCTTTTCAAGACAAAAGATCATCAATTTAACATATTCAAAGTCTAATATGCCATTGTTAAACACACTGTTTATTTTTTCAATGGCCTTTTGGTATTCCCCCTGTTTTATAAAAGATTTTACAACATCAAAAGAGGCATCAGAGGGCGGTTGTTTGTCATTAAAAATAGATTGAAGAACATGATTATTTTCCATATCTAAATCTGACAAGACGTTCTGAAAAAATGTTTTGTATTCAGAAATGGTTTGAGTTTGATTTAGTTTTTTGGCAAAGTCCCATGTCTTGACTAAAGAAAAGAGAGTAGTTTCAGCAACATCTTTGGCTTCCCATATCCTATTTTCATTCAAAAGGTCTTGTAACTTGATTTTTTGCGTCTCAAGCCACTTGAGATATCCGTCCCAGCTCATTTTAAATAACCTTATAAAAAATTAACCCAAGTTTATCAACTTGGGTTATAGATAACTATCAAAATTTTTTTTGATTAATTTAAAATTGTGATAGGTTAGATTATAGAGTAAAGAGGACTGCAAGTAGATAACTACTTTTAGTCCTCTATTAAATTTAACGTTTTGAATACTCTATTTTTTTTCTTTTAACCAGGGCATCATATCCCTTAACCTGTCTCCTACCTCTTCTATTTTGTGAGAATGATATTTCTTTCTTAAGGCCTTAAATGATACCTGTCCAGCCTGATTTTCTAATATCCACTTTTTGGCAAAACTACCATTTTGAATTTCTTCTAAAATCTGTTTCATATTTTCTTTTACCTTTTCATCTATCACCCGTGGGCCACTTACATAGTCCCCATATTCTGCTGTATCACTAATGGAATAGTGCATGAGTTTAAATCCACCTTCATAAAGTAGATCTACAATAAGTTTCATTTCATGGAAACATTCAAAATAGGCAATTTCAGGTTGATAACCTGCTTCAACAAGGGTCTCAAATCCTGACCTAATAAGCTGGCTCACTCCACCGCAAAGAACCGCCTGTTCGCCAAATAGATCTGTTTCTGTTTCTTCTTTAAATGTGGTCTTAATAACACCAGCCCTGGTAGCACCAATCCCTTTTGCATATGCAAGGGCAATATCCCATGCCTGGCCAGATGCATCCTGATAAACTGCAGCAAGTGAAGGTACACCGACTCCTTTTTCATATTCCCTTCTAACTAAATGTCCAGGACCCTTTGGTGCAACCATTATAACATCTACATCTTCTGGTGGTTCTATTTGATTGAAATGGATATTAAATCCATGGCTAAAGCCCAGTACTTTTCCTTTTTTAAGGTAGGGTTTTATGTCTTCAAGATAAACCCTTGGTTGATGTTGGTCAGGGATTAGTATCTGGATGATGTCAGCTTTTTCAGCAGCTTCTTTTACACTAACAGGATCAAATCCATGTTTTTTTGCAAGGTCATAATTTGGGCCACCTGGTCTCTGGGCAACTATTACATTTAGTCCAGAATCCCTTAAATTGAGGGCATGGGCATGTCCCTGGGATCCATAACCAACAATAGCTATTAGCTTGTCAGAGAGAATTTTTAAATCTGCATCCTTGTCATAATAAACCTGCATCTTAAACTACCTCCTGCAAAAATTTTAAATAATTATGATAGTTGCATACTTCTCTTCATTGCCACTATCCCTGTTCTGGCTATTTCTTTGATGCCGAATTTATGTAATAAATTTATGAGCGCAGTGAGTTTTTCGCTATTTCCTGTGGCTTCAATGGTTATCTCCGATGGGCTCACATCAACTACTTTACATCTAAATATATCCACAATCCTCAAAATCTCAGCTCTAGCTGAGTTTTGGGCGTTTACTTTAATAAGTATCATTTCCCTTTCTACAGTTTTCACTGTATTCATGTCAACGACTTTTATTACGGTGATCAGTTTCCTCAGTTGCTTTATTATTTGTTCTATTATTTGTTCATCTCCCTCTGTAACTATTGTCATAAGAGATGTGTTTTTTTCTAAAGTAGGGGCCACATTCAATGAAATAATGTTAAATCCTCTCCCACTAAAGAGTCCTGCAACCCTTGAAAGTACTCCTGGCTCGTCTTCTACTAATACTGAAAGGGTGTGTTTCATAATAAACTCCTTAAAACCTATTGTTTAACCCTTTTTCGTCATTTTGGGTTATAAATAGTCATCTAATTTACCTGAGTTTGTTAAAGGATTATACAAGTTCAGGTTAAACAAGTAACATTTCAGATAAAGATGCTCCAGCAGGTACCATTGGATATACATTTTCTTCTTTTTCCACTACCATATCTACAACACATGTCTTCTTAGATTTTAAGGCCTGTTTCAATACATCCTTTACTTCTGAGGGTTTAGTAGCCCTGTAACCTTCTGCACCATAGGCCTGTGCCAATTTTACAAAATCAGGATTGTATTCTAGATGTGTAGCACTGTAATTTCTGTTGTAAAATAGTTCCTGCCATTGTCTAACCATTCCTAGATAGGAATTATTTAATATAATGATTTTTACCGGGAGATTATACCATACTGCAGTTGCCAACTCCTGGATATTCATCTGTATTGACCCATCTCCCGCAATATCTATAACGGTTTTATCAGGAAAGGCGACCTGGGCTCCAATTGCTGCAGGAAAACCATAACCCATTGTGCCTAGACCACCTGAAGAGAGTAATGTCCTGGGCCTTAAATACTTAAAGTGTTGTGCTGCCCACATCTGGTTTTGTCCAACTTCTGTTGTGATAATTGCATCTCCACCTGTGAGCTCATATAGGGTTTCAATTACAAATTGGGGTTTTATAACTTCATCTGACTTTTTATATGTAAGTGGATGTGCATCATTCCACGCATTTAATTTATCCCTCCATGACTGGTAGCGCTCTGACAAATCTTTGTCTTTAATGCGCTTAGAGATCTCTTCTTTTAAAGCGAGTAATGCTTCCTTGCAATCTGCAACAATTGGTATGTCCACCCTTACGTTTTTCCGAATGGATGTTGGGTCAATATCTATGTGTATAATCTTTGCAGAGGGGGCAAAACTATCCAATCTACCTGTGACCCTATCATCAAATCTAACCCCTGCTGCAATAACTACGTCTGCATGGTTGATTGCCATATTGGCTACATAGGTGCCATGCATACCCAGCATTCCAAGCCAGAGAGGATCATTACCTGGGAAGGCACCAAGTCCCATTAAGGTGGCGGTAACAGGTATTTGTAATGTCCTGGCAAGCCATGTGAGTTCCTTATTTCCCGAGGAGGCTATAACTCCACCACCAGCAAAAATAAGGGGCCTTTTTGCTTCTAAAATCAAATCAACCGCCTTTTTTACTTGCTTAAGATTTGGCTCATAATGGGGATTATAGCTCCTTAAGGAGACACTTTTTGGGTACTCGGCTTCAATTTCTGAAGCCATTATGTCTTTTGGCAGGTCAACTAAAACAGGTCCTGGTCTTCCTGACCTTGCTATATAAAATGCCTCTTTTATTATTTGGGGCAGTTTTTCAGGGTCTTTTACAAGATAATTGTGTTTGGTACAGGGCCTTGTAATTCCAACAATATCAACTTCTTGAAACGCATCATTACCAATTAATAATCTTGGGACCTGTCCAGTAAATACAACAATGGGGATAGAGTCCATGTAGGCCGTGGCAATACCAGTGACTGTGTTAGTGGCGCCAGGCCCTGATGTTACCAACACCACTCCTACCTTGCCTGTTGCCCTGGCATATCCATCTGCTGCGTGAACTGCAGCTTGTTCATGTCTTACTAAAAAGTGCTTAATGGGATATTTGGGCAGTTCGTGATAAATATCAATTACAGCCCCTCCTGGAAATCCAAATATAACCTCAACACCTTCTTGTTTTAAACATTCAAGGAGTATTTGGGCCCCTTTCATTTTCATTACTTTAGTCCCTCCTCTTCCATTTTCTTGTATTTTTCAAGTATTGCCTGAATTTTAGTCTTACCAGCAAGCTTAAGCTTCTTGATTTTTTTTAGTTCTAAATCATCCTGGGGTGTTAAATATGGTTTACTTTCAAGCTTTTCCACCTGTTTTTCATATTCTAGATGTTGCTGCCAGAGTTTTTTGAGTTCTTCATCCTTTTCGCCATATTTGGCAATAAGTTCCAACTCATACTGTTCCATGTTTTAGTGCCTCCTATTTTGATTCAAAATTTTTTTTAGAATTGCCTTGGGGTCTATGTCTTTTTCCAGGCTAATTACTAATAGCTTTTTCCTGTTTTTTTGTCCACCCACAATTTGTATCTGGCTCTTTTTTGTCTTGAAAATCTTCGAAAGAAAATTAATTACTTCCTTATTCGCCTTGTTATCAACTGGTGGTGCAGAGATCTTTACTTTTAGACAATCTTGGTACACACCTTCAATAGAATTTTTCTTTGCCCCAGGTTGAACCCAGATTGCTAATTTAAAAGTGGTCTTATCAATTTTGGTTAAAAAATCCACTGAGTTACCTCTTTGTTAACTAAGTTGTTAAAAAACTATGCCATGTATATGGCTAATTGATATAGTGTTTGAACGAGAAAGATTTTTAAAAACTCAATTGCCAGTAAGACAACAATTGGGGATAGATCAAATCCACTTATATATACAAAAGGTATCCATTTTCTCACCCTGTAAAAAACCGGTTCTGTAATAGAATATATAAACCTGACTATTGGATTATAAGGATCAGGTCTAACCCAGCTAAGGAGCGCAGAAATAATTACTATCCAAAAATATATAGAGAGCACACTGTCTAAAACAAATGCAAGTGCCTTAATAAGATTTGCAATAATAAACATATTAACCTCCTGATATAATTTTTTTATTTTAAAGAATCAACCACTTCCTTATAACTATTAATATTTGCAATAGAATCTAATTTATTGTTTTTATATGATATAAAATCTACAGGTACACTCTTGGCTGTTTTTTCATCTACTTTAGAATCTCCTATAAAAACCACATCACAAGGAGCTAAATTCCATTTTTTTAATATATAGAAAATACTTTCTGGATGAGGTTTTGGATTTTTTACACTCTCTGCTGTAACTACTGGATCAAAGAAGGATTTTAAATGGAAATTTTCTAATATAATAGGCATAGTATTTGTTCTATTTGTATTAATAGCACACTTTTTTTCCATATTCTTTAGCATCATAAGAAAATCTATAAGTCCATCTTCTAATTTAATTAGATCTATTACATCTTTATATGAAATTTTTTTTCCTATTTCCAGTGCTTGTGGAAATAATTGTTCTGGGACAATGTGTTTTATTGATTCATATACTGTATGGGAATGAACATACTCTTCCTCACTTTTGTCCATTTCTGGAAGGCCAAGCTCTTTTAAAATAAGGTTATAAAACTTTATATTTGCATCCTTTGAATTTATTATAACACCATCACAATCAAAAATAATACCTTTTTTGTTTAATAAAAAATTTTTATAATTAAATTTCATAAGTCAACTATCCTTTTATGAATTCGACTTTATACTTTTTGTTTAACCAAGTAAATTTTTCATAGGGCTTCTTTTTAAATATAAAACGATAACCATAATCCATTGCCTGGTATAGCCCAATGCTATCCTCCACTAATGAGAATTCTATACCAAAATCAATCCACATTTCATATAGGTCATCTACATCAGTAATTAACACCCACTCATTATCCAGTATTAAAAAAAACCAGGGTAGTAATTTTTCATAAGGCAGTAAAGTATTAATCTGATAGAGCAGATGAGATCTATTAGAGGTATTTTGAAAATTATGTAAAGTTAGATGCTCCCCAATAGTTTCTTTTAATTGTTGCAGACCTTCTTCAATCTCAGAATCAATTTTCTGTAACTCTAAGATCCTTTCTTCCATGGTCCACTCAAGGAGCAAGGTTAATTGGGCTATTAAAAAATAGTCTATTTTTTCAGTATCCCCATGTTCTTTTTTTATCAGGCTCTTTAGAGTACTTGGTTTCTCTGGATCGGACTCGAGTAATTGCATTATAAAATTTTGTTTGATTTCCTTGGGGTTTTCAAAGAAATCTCCGTAAGTCAGAAAATCCCTGAGATATTGTTTTGCCTCTTTGGCATTTAAGGGGAATTGTTTTGGCCTATAATAATTCAATTTTGCTGATTTTTCTTCTAGCAGTCCAGGGTCAATTAAAGTGACGTGTTTTAAGATTTTTTCATCTACAAGTTCCCTGTGAAGTGTTGGGAAAAATATTTTTTTCATAGTCCTATTCTCTTCTTATTTTGTTTCAAAAAACTCAACTTGCCATATGAAGGAATTAGTATTATCCTCATTTTTTAGCAAAAGCAAATGCAAAATTTTTTAGGAGGTTCTTTTATGTTTGGTATTGGCATTCCTGAACTCTTAGTACTTTTATTAATTGCATTAGTAATCTTTGGAGCCAATAAACTACCAGAAATTGGCGCTGGCCTTGGTAAGGCCATAAAAAACTTTAAAAAGGCAGCTACTGAGCCAGATGAAATAGATATAAGCTCCACAAAAAAGAAAATATCCAATCAATCAAAGGAAGATAATGGAGCCAGTGAACAATAATTGTAATTAAACTGGCTAGTTAAGTTTTATTGGGGTGGGAGGACCTGGATATTAAATTCCATTCCCCTTGCCCCAAGATAATTATTCAAAAATGTTGTAACTGCATTTGGTTTGATGGTAACTATCTCCCACTTTCCAAAGATCCCTTGGGAAAAGGTTAGGGAAATTAATTTAACCCCTTCAAGAAATTGCTTTTTCCCCTGCAACGTCTTATTGAAGCCCTTGACCCCTGTAAGTGTAACCCATGGGCCTGCTGATAAAATTATTTTTGAGAAAAACTTATTTTTTATCTCTGGCAGATTAAAATAATTGCTCCATAAAGTTTCCCATAACTCACCAAGACTCTTCTTTGTTGCAGCCCAATAATGGTCCTGATATGTGAAAGTACCTGTATATAGGGTATCTTTTATTTTCTTTATATACAACTTTGGCTCAATGGAATTATTGTCAACTGAGATCCCTGAGAGTCTTAATAGGCTATTTAAAAAGTTAATGTCAGGTTCTTCAAAATTTTCAGTCTTAAGACACACGGTCACATCTTTTGAATTAAAATACAATCCGAGATTTATAAGTGTATTTTTTAATGCCCCAATATCCAGTTTAACGTTTAGTATTAATGATGTTGAATTTTGATTTCTCTGTTCATGTTCTTTGTAACTCAAGACATATTTTAGGGATGAATCTTCAAATAATTGACTCAACGTATCGATTTTTTGCTGGTCAAGCCCATATGGTATTATTTTTATAGCTTCCTTTACTAATGCTTTACTCAATATTTTATTTCGTAGGGTTGCATTTAAATTAAATTGTGTGGATGTGCAATTTTGTTGTTCTATTCTTATATCTTGACTAAATGAAATTGAACATGTGAAAAGCAAAGATACAATTATAAAAAATTTAATTTTCAATATTAAATTCATTGACTTCATCCTGATTTAATGTTGAATATCGCTTTTTTGAGATTACTAATTTTCCTTTTTTTAGTAGTTTAATCACATTCTCAAATTTTAGATAGAAATCACTATTTTCATCTAATACCAATGAATGTTCATTTTGATTGTAAATAGAATCAGCATGGAGGAAAAGGGGATGTGAGCCTATTCTATTATTAGTATTTAATTCAGTTAAATAAAAGGCCATACCTTTGTTTATTAAAATATCGTAGTCCATTAATTTTGGGCTAAACAGAAGCTCTCCGTTTTTTGAATATATATAAATAAACATGGAAGGTTTAAATTGATCTGTTGATACTTCTATTACAACTGATGTATATCCTTTGATATAATCTTCATTTTTTAAATTATTTAAAAATACATCAGGTTCTTTTAATATAAATGATATTGATAATACTTGTTTCATTAATGGGCCTAAAAGTTTTAATCCCATAATTATTCTGTATGAATTTGTTGAAGTCTTTATCATATAATTATCAGAAGAATTATTTATCAATTCCCACAATAACTTTCTTCCATTTTTATTTAATAATTTTCCTATTTGAATCCCTTTTTTGATTTCAAAATTTAGAGTAGAATTATAGAGTTTATTCATTAGATGAATTTTTTGTCTTTTTAAATTAATATAATCAGGATATAGTTCACTAGATGTTCCATTTAACTCTGTATACAACGTGTACTTAGTCCAGTTGATCCATGTGGAATTATCTTCCAATGTTTCTATCCATTCACCTTTACTGCATATCCCAATTGATAATTGCAGAAAAATTAATAAAAAGATAAAAAATATATATTTTTTATTCATTTAAAAATCTCTCTATTTCTGGAAAGGTTTTGTCTAATTCTCCATATCCATACCACTTGATGTCCATTTCTTTTTTAAACCATGTCATCTGACGCTTAGCATATTTTTTGGTGCTTTTTAACCACCTATATTTTGCATGCTCAAGGGAACAGTTTCCCAGGATATAATCTAAAAGTTCTCTACATCCAATAGATGTCCATACAGGTGCATTGATATCTGGATTTTTTTCCCATGCCTTGGCTACTTCCTCAAGCCCTCCATTTTCGAGCATTTTATTTATTCTCACCTCTAATCTGGTAGCCAACTCTTCTTTTGGATAAAAAATACCTATCTTTAAGTAGTTATACCTGGGTTTATCTTTGGGATAGTTTTTGTGAAACCATGTTAAAGTTTTTTTTGTAAATGCATAGACCTCTAATGCCCTGGTTATTCTCTGTCTGTCCCTTGGATGAATCTTTTTTGAATATTCTGGATCTATTTTTTTTAATTTTTCATATGCTGCCAAAGCACCATCTCTAAAATATTGGTAAATAACCTGTTCCCTGATGTTTTGAGGTATCCTGGGGATAGGAGCAAGGCCAAATAACACGGCCTTTAAATATAATCCAGTGCCACCAATTAATATGGGAAGTCTCTCCCTATTAATTATCTCTTCTATTTTTTGGTCTGCAAGGTCTGCAAATTCCCCAGCGCTAAGTCTATTACTTGGTTCCAAAAAACCATAGAGGTGGTGTTTACAGACCTTTTTTTCTTGTTCATTTGGTTGGGCTGTTATAATGGGAAAACCTTTGTAGACTTGTCTTGAATCAAAATTTACTATTTCACCACCAAACCTTTTTGCAATAGCAAGTCCCAGTTCATTTTTTCCTGTTCCAGTAGCCCCAACAATGCATAAAATCTTCATAGGGTTTACGCATAATTGCATAATTATAAGCAAAAAACGTTCAAAATTCGCTTTTGCTTATAGGTTGAATCTTTCTTTTAATTTAAGCCATACAGGCTCAGGCACCAGTCCTTGGACATCACCACCAGCATTTACTGTTTCTTTTATAATGGATGAACTGGTGAATAGCCACTTATAATCAGTCATCATAAATAGGGTATGTACATCCCTTTTTAGTCGCCTATTCATGAGTGCCATCTGAAATTCATATTCAAAATCAGAAATTGCCCTAAGTCCCCGTAAAATTACCTTTGCTCCCTTTTTTTCTACATAATCAACTAAAAGGCCACTAAATGATTCTACGATTACTCTTGGTTTATTTTCAAATACTGTCTTGGCCATTTCAACTCTTTCTTCAAGACTGAAAAGGGGAGTCTTAGGAGTGTCTATAGCAATTGCTAAGACCACTGTATCAAAGATATCTAAGGCCCTTCTAACAATACTAATATGACCATTTGTTAATGGATCAAAGGTGCCTGGATAAATAGCTATGGATTTGTTGTTTTTGTCCATATGAGTATCCTCGTTTGTCCATATTCTCGGTTTATTATTAAATTGGTACCTGAAATTTCCTTTCTTATTTTTAAATCTTTTTCAACTTCAGATACTATAAAGCCATTTTCTACAATCCAGTTATTTTTTATTAATTTTTTAATAACAGGTATGGCAAGACCTTTTCTGTATGGAGGGTCTATAAAGCACACGTGAAACTTTTCATCAGGATGTTTTCTCAAAAACTTATTTACATCCTGTGGAACTATACGAAAGCGACTCTTTTCAACCCCAAAATTCTCAAGGTTTGTTTTTAGGTATTTAATTGCCTCTGGATTGTTTTCAACAAAATATACAAGCTGAGATCCCCTGCTTAAACATTCAAATCCAAGAGAACCAGTACCTGCAAAGAGGTCTATGACCTTAGAACCTTCAAATTCCATTCCTCTAGCAACCAACATGGAAAATATGGCCTGACGTACTTTATATGTGGCAGGCCTGTATCCTTCTATGCCCTTTTTGGGAGTCTTTAATTTCCTTCCTCTGTATTCACCACTGATAATTCTCATAATAATAACTCGGTCTGTCTTCTAAAGATATTCAACTTCAGGTCCAAATTCGCTAAAAGTGCACACCATGAATTCATCCTTGGGATCATCTTCTCTCTTCTCTTTAGTTAACCACTTTTTCACATATGCCAATACTTCGTCTTTCTTGTTTACGCTTTGTACGATTCCTATTGAAATTCCCCTATGAACTATTTGTAGATCTTCAGTAAGTCCCATGTTTTTTAATTCAGAGAAAAAGGTTTCATATTCTTTTTTTAACCTTTTATCAAGACCTTTAAGGGAGTTATAGTCTGCATCTGGTACTAGGACCACATACATATTAGTATCTAATTTGCTAAGCTGATCATAATTCCTTAAATTATTTTTTAAGTGCATAAGAAATTTTTTTTCTATCCATTCCTGCCAGTCTTTTCCAAAGTTAAGTAACATATCGTCTAAGTTACTTATGGTGATTAGTAACAGGGAAAAATTCCTGGTGTGTCTGGAAATTCTGTTTATTTCGCTCTCCAACACTAAATAAAAACCATCAGGGGTTAGGGTGTTTGTATTGCTATCAATTGATAACTTTTGAAAGAGGCCTTGGATTTGAGTTATGTAATTAAATCCTCGTTTTGTCCTCCAGATCAATTCTGGTTCGTAAAATGGATATAATAAAAAGTCATCAACTAATAAATTAGATCTAAATACTTCATCCCTTGTGTCTTCGTCTCCATAGAGGATAAGATATCTCTTAGAAATTGCATAATCATCTTCCTTAGCGCGCAGAAGCTTAACAAATTCTAGTCCTCCCATATTGGTTTCATGGGCTGGAGCAATAATTACATCAACATGGGTCTTGTCCATTATTGTAATTGCCTGGAGATGATTTTGAGCTGTAATTACAGTGAATTTTTGGCTATCCAAGGACTGTTTCACCGTATAAGCCAGCTCATTGTCCTCGCAAATAAAAAGCAATTTTTTCCTATCTGGCATCCCTATAATTCTCCCTCATAATTTTTAATGATATTAATCGGATTTTCCAGAATTTACAAGGCACCTTTTTTAGGTTATTGTTTTGATGTTTTTCAATATTATCAAGATAGGTGCTTGGAACATGGTTATAAGAGATTTAAAAGAGATTTCAAAACACATCAAGATACATAAAGACAAAGATGAGGAAAAAGTTAGGTCAAAGTCAAGACCAGTTCTACCTGAACCTGTAGATGCAGGCAAAGACAGTGACCAAGAGCTTTTTTATAGGGCAATGGAAGGGGTTCGTCCCATCAGTGGTGTTGGAGGCAGGGAAGTGGTGGCAGTAAAGCATCATGTGTCTAATATTAAGAAAAGCAGAAAAAACTCTCGTAAAGATAAATACTTAGAGAAATTTCTTAAAGGAGATATTGAATTTGAACTTGAATTTACAGATGAATATATTCAGGGAAATGTAAAGGGATTAGATCCCAGGATTTTTAGAAAATTAAAGGCAGGTTCCTTTAGCCCTGAATCTCATTTAGATTTACATGGATTAAACAGTGATGATGCCTATGTAAGCCTTATTTCATTTGTCAAAAAAAATTATTTACAAGGCAAGAGGTGTTTGCTGGTTATCCCTGGCAGGGGTAAAAATTCTCCACTGGGAAGGAGTATTTTAAAAGAAAACTTGCAGTTTTGGATCACTAGAGATCCTTTAAAAAGGGTAGTGCTTGCCTTTTGTTCTGCTATTCCAAAACATGGTGGGGCTGGTGCAGTTTATATTTTGCTTAGAAAATATAAAAAACATCGGGGAAAGATTTTCTGGGAAAGATATTAATTTAAATTAAAAACATTCATAAATTTAGGTCAAGGAGATGTCACATTATGGGATTTTTTTCAAAAATTAAAAAACTCTGGAAGAGAAAAGACAAAGAAGAAAAAAAAGAAACACGTGAAGAAAAAAGTGTTGAACAAGAAGATAAAGTGGTTGTTGAGGCTCAGGTAGTTGAAGAAGTTGAAGAAGAAAAGAAGGAAAAATTAGAAGAGGTAAAAAAGGAAAAAAAGGAAGATAAGGATTGGGAGAGAGAGCTTAAATTAGCCCTACAACAGGCTGAACCTAGACTTAGTGTATGGCTGGATATACTCTTAAAGGATGTTGAAAAAGCAGATGATCTTTTGTGGGAGCGGCTCTTATTTTTATTTGAATGTTTAGAGGTACCAGTTAATGAAGCAGAGGATTTTATAAACAGATTTAAAAAATGGTTAAATGAGATGGAGTATTCATCCATCTTTGAATTTAGGTCCGAGCTCCAATATCGTTTAGCATTGGCCTTGGATTTAGAAGATGAGGAAGATGAGCAGAGCAGGTTGTTTTTAAAGCTATCTGAAGGTCTTGCCAAGACAAAGGAACAATTTACAAGAAAAATAGACATACTTCTTCAAAAGTCCTCTGAATTTGGCGATGAATTCTGGGAGGAATTAGAAGAAATTTTGATTATGGCAGATGTTGGATTTAATACCACTGTAAAACTGGTAGATAGGCTAAGGATAAAGGTAAGGGAAAACAATGTAAAATCTCCAGAAGAATTTAAAAAATTATTTAAAGAACAACTTGCTGAAATCCTTCCTAAGCCCAAAAAAAGGATAAAACCAATTGCCCCTGAAGTTGTTTTAATGCTCGGAGTAAATGGGGTTGGAAAGACCACCACTATTGCAAAATTGGCCCATAGGGCGCAGATGCAGGGAAGAAAGGTCCTGCTTGCAGCTGCAGATACCTTTAGGGCAGCTGCAATTGAACAGCTTGAGATCTGGTCAAAGAGGGTTGGAACAGGGTTTTATGCAAAGGAGTCTGGTTCAGATCCTGCTGCAGTTGCTTATGAAGCCTTAAATAAGGCCAAGACACAAGGATATGATTTGATGTTTGTGGATACTGCAGGTAGATTACATACAAAAGTGAATTTAATGGAAGAGCTAAAAAAGATAAAAAGGGTGCTAAACAAACAGCATCCAGGCTCTCCACACAGGACCATTTTAGTTCTAGATGCCACAACAGGTCAAAATGCCATTTCCCAGGTCAAAATGTTCAATGAAGGGGTAGGGGTTGATGAGATAATATTGACTAAATTGGATGGCACTGCAAAAGGAGGAGTTATTTTGGGGATTTCAG
>Ga0256842_1001552_pt1 | contig 18121 bp, 17 predicted proteins | sample 4559240metaG_FD_185973 | JGI IMG/M metagenome (GOLD analysis project Ga0256842, IMG submission 185973) | Hydrothermal vent microbial communities from Guaymas Basin, Mexico - 4559-240 | ecosystem: Environmental > Aquatic > Marine > Hydrothermal vents | place: Mexico: Guaymas Basin | collected...
ACCAGAATCAAACCTTGTAGGATCAAGACCAACTAATGAAATAATCTGCTTTTTATTAGCATCAGGATACTTCAAAAATAGGTGCAATAACACAATAGCACTTAATTCACCGATACCAAAAGTTCTCCATTGATACTGTTGTAATAGTAGCAGATCGTGGATTAAACTCTAAAAGCAATCTAAAGGCTATCAAAGATGCAGGATATGATTATATAGTAGCTTCAAAAATAAAACAACTACCAAAAGATATTCAAGAGGATATTTTAAATATCAAAAACTATACAAATATCATAAGTGATAAAGATAGTGAAGAGGGATTATACTCTTATTATATTAGAGATTATAAAAATATTGTTCAATATAAAGAAAAAGATACTTTAACAGACAAATTAAAAAATAAAAAGATAATCCTGCAAGAAAAACTTATCTGTACATATTCAGCCAAAAGAGCGAAAAAAGATAGATATGATAGAGAAAGAGGATTGCAAAAAGCAAATAAAATTATTATGGATAATTTAAAATCATCTATAACTTCAAATAGAAGTTTTAAAAAATATATCTTTAAAGCAACCAAAGATGATAGTTGTAAAAACTTTACTATGGGATTGGATTGGATAAAGATTAAGAATGATAAGAGATATGATGGATTTTATGCAATAACTACTTCAAAAAAAGATTTATCAGCTATGGAAATTATAGAAAATTATCACAATCTATATAGAATCGAAGACTCATTTAAAGTGTTAAAATCTACATTTGATACAAGACCTATATTTCACTATAAAGAGAATAGAATAGAAGCCCATTTTATAGTTTGTTTTATTGCTTTTATGATAGAAAGAGATTTAGAGATTAGACTTAAAAAGTCTAAATCTTTTAAAAAATATACTATTACTCCAAATAACATAAAAGAGGCTCTTAATTCATTGGAGGCATCTAAAGTTAAAATTGACAATAGAGTTTTCTACATGAAGTCTAACCATACAAATGAAAAAGATAAATTAAGATTAGGTAGAGATATTCATAAATTCTTACATATCAAGCAACTTAAAAACCTGACACAGGAAAATGAACTCATAGAGTTACTTCAATAAAACAATAATCAAATCATATAAGCTTTTATAAAAAAATCAACTGTAGTGAAAATCTGAACATTTTTTTTAATATGTTTGGCTATATAGAGGGGTTTATGAAGAGAGAAGTGTCAAAGATGGGAGGGTGTATGAGTTCTAATATTCTATTTTTCCACTCTTAGTTTTATTTGATTCTTATGCTTTTTAACTGCCTTAGCTGGTTTCATTGTTATTTCAGAAAACATTTTTACTATCGTAAAAAGCGATTCTCTTGTTTTGATTTTTATTATACTTTAAAAAAATAAATTTGTCTTTTTTCATGAGGTATTATAGCTCAAAATGTCAAAAAGACAGCAAAGGATAGTAGCACTTTCCTTTGCTGTTAAGATTTGGTTTTATCCTCCAAGATATTTTCTTCTAACTTCATCATTTCCAAGTAACTCTTTGGCATTATTCTCCAAAGCAATTTTACCATTTTCTAAAACATAGGCATAATCCGCTATCTTAAGTGCCGCAAAAGCATTTTGCTCCACAAGAAGTATTGTTATGCTCTCTTTTAGTCTTAATATGATCTCAAAAAGTTCGCCGACAATTTTTGGAGCAAGTCCAAGGCTAGGTTCATCAAGCATAAGTAATTTAGTTTCACTCATTAAAGCTCTGGCGATTGCCAACATTTGTTGTTCACCACCACTCATCGTACCCGCAAGTTGATCTTTTCTACTTGCAAGTCTCGGAAACATTTCATACATTTCATCTCTTAGAGTTTCAAAGTTTTCATCATTATTAAATGCACCCATTCTAAGATTTTCATCAACAGTTAGATTGATAAATACTCTTCTTCCCTCAGGAACAAGAGAAACTCCTCGTCTTATAATCTCGTGTGTTTTTAACTTGGCTATATCAACTCCATAGTAGTCAACAATACCTTTTTTCTTTACACTATTGACTATAGCATTTAAAGTGGAAGTTTTTCCTGCCCCATTTGAACCTATAAGAGTTACGATACTTCCCTCTTTTACATCAAAACTGATATCTCTAACCGCAGCAATAACACCATAATATACTTCTAAATTTTTTACTCTAAGCATGTGTAAAATCCCCCAAATAAGCTGCCACAACTTTTTCATCAACTATAGCATCGGCAGGTTTTCCTTCAAATATCTCTTCACCATAGTCAAGCACAAGCACTTTATCACACATATTGTTTACAAACTTCATATCGTGTTCTATTAAAAGTATAGTAAGACCATACTCTTCTTTTATCGTTTTTATAATATTTGATAAATCTTGAGTTTCATTAGGATTCATACCCGCTGCAGGCTCATCCAAAAGAAGTAGTTTAGGTTCAGTCGCCAAAGCTCTCGCTATCTCAACTTTTCTTTGATTTCCATAGCTAAGTGCCGTAGCATTATAGTCTGCATACTCAGCTATACCAAATCTCTCAAGTATCTCCATAGCAGCATTTTTTACCCTTTTTTCATTTGAAAAGTACCTTGGAAGTCTCAAAACCGCTTCAAAAAAAGTATAGTTCATTTGATTGTGAAAACCGATAAGTACATTTTCTAAAACTGTCATACTCTTAAATAGTCTTATATTTTGGAATGTCCTGGCTATTCCTTTTTGTACTATTATATTGGGTTTTAGACCGGAAATAGATTCGCTTAGAAAATGAACATCGCCCTCGGTTTGCTGATAATTGCCGGTAATGATATTGAAGATAGTTGTCTTTCCTGCACCATTTGGACCTATAAGACCAAATATCTCTCCCGATTTAACTCCAAAACTAAGATTGTCTATAGCTGTTACACCACCAAATCTCATAGTAACATTTTTAATCTCCAATATCATTTCTTAGTCCTTTTGAAAATCTCCGTCAACTCTTTATCTCCGAACAATCCTTTTCTTGCAAATAGCATCATCACGACAAGCAGTATCGCAAATACTACCATCCTAAGTCCCGGATGAGCACCCGTATGATAACCGAATATATCCATATCCTGATCCAAAAATCTAAGCCATTCACTTCCGCCCATCACAAGAATAGTTCCAAGAATTGCTCCGCTCATACTTCCAAGTCCACCAAGCACTATAATGATAAGAAGTTGGAAAGTTAGTAAAAATGTAAACTGGTTCGGAGAAATTGTTGTCAATAACGATGCCATCAAGCCTCCGCCTACACCCTCAAAGAATGCACTTGTCATAAAGGCATATGTTTTCATCCAAAAAGTATTCACTCCCATAGCCGTTGCAGCATCCTCATCATCTCTAACCGCCTTCATTGCCCTTCCAAACTTTGAATATATGATATTTATCATAACAACAAATGCTATGATAGCTATAAAGCCGGACCAGTACAGGTTGGTGACGGACGGTATATCGTTTAATCCCATTGCACCGTTAGTATATTTTGGATTATTCATTGCAAAAATTCTTATGATAAACCCAAATCCCAAAGTTACGATGGCAAGATAATCGCCTCTAACCCTAAACACGGGAACGGAAAGTATAAAAGCAAGTGCTGCCGCAACGATACCGCTCATTATAAGAGCAGGTAAAAAGCTAAGATGCATAGCCAAAACACTTGGAGCCGGATCTACAAGAGCAAACATATCTATTTTTGTATCTGTCGGTATCAAGAATAGTGCCGTTATATATGCCCCTATCGCCACAAAACCATTAGGCTCAAGCGAAAATTGACCTGCAATTCCATTTATCATATTGTAGCTAAGAGCCAATATAGCAAATATAGCTATATTATTAAGTATGCTTACCGTATATGGATCAAAATGGTTTTGAGCGAACCATATAAACCAGATGGAAACTACAAATAAAAAAAGTTGTATAAAATGTTTTTTTTCAATAACCATAGCCACTCCTTAAAACCTGCTTCTATCTAAATCTTGTCCCATGATACCCGTAGGCTTAAAAAGTAAAACAAGAATTAAAAATATAAAAGCGAATGCATCTTTGTATCCACCAAGCTCGGGCATAGAAGCAACCACAACTATCTCGGTAAATCCAAGGATAAATCCTCCTATAACCGCTCCGGCAACACTTCCGATACCGCCAAGTACTGCTGCTGCAAATGCCTTTAAGCCGACTATTATACCCATAAGTGGATCAATGGAAGGATAACTTACTGCATAAAAAACTCCTCCTATCGCTGCCAAACCGGAACCCATAGCGAAAACTATCATAATAATAAAGTCGGCATTTATTCCCATCAATTTTACGGTAGGTATGTCAAAAGCCAAGGCTCTAATCGCCATACCATACTTTGTCCTATAGAGTATCCACAAAATTATCACCAAGATAAGAAGTGTTACGATGGGGATTATAAAAACCGTAACAGGCATCATAACACTACCCAGCTTTATAACTTTTGTCAAATATGCAGGAGCGGCAAAAGCTCTTGGTATCCCACCGAACAATACATTAAAAAGATTTTCAAGAAAAAAACTTATACCTATAGCAGTAATCAAAAGAGAAATTTTGGGTGCTTCTCTTAATGGTTTGTATGCTATTTTATCTGTCAATATACCTACTATTATCGCTCCTAAAATAGCAATAACAACAGAAACTCCGAAAGGTACACCATTTGCATGTGCAAAATATGCAATGAATGCACCCACCATCATTATATCCCCATGGGCAAAGTTTATCAGTCTAAGTACACCATAAACCATCGTGTAACCAATGGCTATAAGGGCATACATGCTACCGAGACTTATCCCGTTTACCATTTGTTGCATAAAAGTTGAAAAATCCATCTTTAACCTTATTTTAAAATATAATTATAATCATATCTTAATAAGACATAATTCTTTTTTAATTTTTTAATTTTTTTACGATTTGTTTGTGATTGTATTGAAAACATATTTATTTTTGGGGAATTGCCCGGCATATAGCCGAGCAATTAGATTAAAATTTATGGATTAACAGTTGTTAAGTAGGCAAATTTACCATTTTTAACGACATTTACAACTGCTGATTTTACAGCATTGCCATTTTTGTCTATATTAATGATACCTGTGATACCATGATAATTTTTTGTACCTCTTAGGTTTTTATTTACACAAACTTTATCGGTTGGTTTTTTACCTGCATCAATACATTTATTCATGGCTAAAACAATCATACCGTATGCATCAGCAGCAAGTGCACCCATAGAGTCGGCAGCTTTGTGATATTTTTTATGGAAAGCATCAACATAAGCTTTAGCTTCCGGAGATTTTGCAGCCGCTTCGTTAAAGTGGTCAGTGTACATAAAACCTTCAGCAGCTTTTCCGCCTATTTTTATCAACTGAGGAAATCCTGAACCGTCACCACCTATAAATGGTGCTTTTACACCTACTGCTCTTGCTTGTCTGGCCAAAAGTGCACCCTCCGGATAGTATCCTGTAAAGTCGATGATTTGAGGATGAAGAGACTTTATGGTAGAAACTTGAGCATTAAAGTCTTTATCCCCTGAATTTATAAGTACTGTTTTCAATATCTTTCCGCCGCCTTTTTTATAAGCTTTTTTAAAAGCTTTTGAAAGACCAACTGAATAGTCTTGGGTAGCATCTGTAACCACAACTGCTGTTTTATAGCCTTTACTCAAAGCATAGTTTGCGGCAACTGCACCTTGAAATGGATCAATAAAACAAGCTCTTGTAACATAAGTTTTACCTTTTGTAACTCTCGGATTGGTTGATGCATGAGTTATCATAGGAGTTTTTGACTTATCGGCTATTGGAGCCATTGCCATAGAGTTAGAACTTGCAACTTCACCTAAAATTGCAGTTACATGATTTTTATCTATCAATCTTTTTGTAGCAGTAGCGGCCTCCACTTTGTCGCCTCTATCGTCAAGAACGATAAGCTTAATAGTATCTCCATTTTTAAGTTTGTGATTTTGCCCATAAGCAATCTGCAAACCGTTATTGCTTGTTTGACCAAAAGCAGCAATAGGTCCGGTCATTGGCAACACAACACCTATCTTAACCTCTTTTGCAACTAATGCACTGCTCACCAACAAAGTAGCCGTAGCTATACTTAATACTTTTTTCATTTACACTCCTTAAAATTTTTAATTATACACCTCAGCTAAAAAATAGCTAACAATTATACTAACAAGTTATAACTTGCAAAAAACTTATAAAATATTTTATTATAATAAAGTCACTAAAAAAATCAAAAACATTACTTTTTTACACACTTTTTAAATTTTATCGTTACTGACAACCCATACACTCCATGCTTCTATCCTCAACACCTTCTGCCTCTTTAACAGCTTCGGGGGATTGACTTCTTAGATAATAAGTTGATTTGATGCCAAGTCTCCATGCAAGAGAGTATATCTCATTTAAATACTTTCCACTTGCTTTGTCAAGTGTTATGAAAATATTCAGACTCTGACCCTGGTCTATCCATTTTTGTCTTATTGCTCCAGCTTTTACTATAAGAGTTTGTTCTATCTCATATGCCGGTTTATAAAATTGCCAAGTCTCAGGATTGAGATTTGGAACGACTACAGGTATAAGTCCACTTAAATTTTCCTCAAACCATTTTCTCTTATATACCGGTTCTACCGTCTGGGTAGTTCCGGTTAGTATAGAAATGGAACTTGTAGGTGCTATTGCCATTAGATATCCATTTCTAATGCCCGACTTTTTAACTTTATCTTTTAATTTTTGCCAGTCATATATATAGCCAAAAAGTCCACCTCTATCAGTCAATTTTTTTACCTCTTCATTGGCCATATCAATAGGAAATACACCCTGACTCCATTTTGAACCTTCAAACTTTGAGTATTTACCCTTTTCTATAGCAAGATTTGCTGAAGCCGCTATAGCATTATAACTAACCATTTCCATAGTTTCATCTATCTTCATAAAGTGTTCATAGCTACCCCACTCTATGCCGGCTTCCGCCAACATTTGAGCTTCACCCATAACACCAAGTCCTATCGCTCTTGTCTCTATATTGGTTTGCTTCACTTTAGAAAGAGGATAAAAGTTGAGATCTATAACATTATCCAACATTCTCACAGCTACGGGAATAACTCTTTCAAAATCCTCTTTTTTATTTATTTTAGACAGATTTATACTGGCCAAATTACAGACTGCTGTCTTACCGTCAAGCTTCTCTTTTTCCACTATAAAGATATTTTTCCCACCAATTTTATCAAGTGCAGTTATCTTTTTGGCCTTTTTTCTTATTCCATCATCTGTAATAATCTCTTCATCCTCTTCGTGCAAATCAAAACTCTTATCTTCATAGACTACTTTTATCTTATAGTGATTTGCATCAGTATTTTGAAAGATTTCTGTACACAGATTTGAACTTCTTATGATGCCGTCATGGTCATTTGGATTGACTCTGTTGGCATTATCTTTAAAACATAAAAAAGGAGTTCCGGTTTCGAAATAACTCAATAGCACTTTTTTCCAAAGCTCTTTTGCTTTTATACTCTCTTTTATAATATCATCTCTTTTTTCATACTCAATATATTTTTTCTCAAACTCTTCGCTGTGCAAATTTGATAATTCAGGTACATCAAAAGGATCGAAAAGTGTCCACAAGGCATCCTCTCTAACTCTCTTCATAAAAAGATCATTTATCCAAAGAGCAGGAAATAAATCATGTGCCCTTCTTCTCTCTTCTCCGGAGTTTTTTCTAAGATCCAAAAAGTCCATGATGTCTATATGCCAAGGTTCTACATATACTGCTATCGCACCTTTTCTGGTTCCGAGCTGATCCACGGCTATAGCAATATCATTTGCTATCTTTAAAAACGGTATAACACCCCCTGCAGCATTTTTATGACCGTCAATTTGTCCGCCCATACCTCGCACTTGATTCCAATCCCAGCCGATACCACCACCAAATTTACTAAGAAGTGCCATCTCTTTGAATGAGTCAAATATGCCCTCTATATTATCAGGGGTAGAGCCGATATAACAAGAACTAAGCTGATGTCTTGGAGTTCTGGCATTTGATAAAGTGGGGGTTGCTAACATAACTTCAAATTTGCTGATAAGATCATAAAATCTCTTCGCCCAACTCATCTTGTCAAATTCGTTTTGAGCCAAAAACATAGCTATAGCCATAAACATATGTTGGGGCAACTCTATCGGATTTCCTTTTTTATCTTTGATTAAATATCTATCATATAGTGTTTTTATACCAAGATATGTAAACTGCAAATCCCTTTTATAATCTAAATAGTCATTCAATTCATCAATATTATATTTTTCTTTTAATCCGGGAACTATTCTCCCTTCTTTCTCTCCTCTTTCAAAATAATCTCTTAAATGTATATATCCATTAAATCCACTTACTTTGTGATACAAGTCGTATATGAAGAGTCTTGCTGCCACAAAAGTCCAATTTGGTCTATCCACATCTATCTTATCTACTGCCGTTTTTATAAGAGTTTGCTGTATCTCCTCCGTTGTAATCTTATCTCTAAAGTGTAATTTCGCATCAACTTCAAGTTCACTTTGAGATATATTTTCTAACCCTTTAGTAGCTGCACTTGTATATTTTTGTATCTTGCTTATATCAAGAGCCTCTACTCTTCCGTTTCTTTTTATTACTGTTAACATTTCTCCACTTACCCCTTAAAAACTCTATCGAAAATTTTATCTACATTTTTTGTATAGTATTCATAGTCAAAACATTCTCTTATCTCTTTTTCGCTTAACTTTTCTCTCAGCTCTTTATCTTCAAGTAAATACTCCAAAAAGAGACTCTCTTCTTTGTCATTAAGTGCGGATTTGCCTTTTTGCAAATCTTCCCAAACTCTCATGGCATTTCTTTGGACAATTTTATAGGCATTCTCTCTACTTACACCTTTTAGAGGCAATTCAAGCAAAACTCTTTGAGAAAATACCAATCCTCCCGTTAAGTTTAGATTTTTCATCATATTTTCAGGATAAACCAAAAGATTTTTAACTATACCATTTAGTCTATTTAGCATAAAATCAGCAGTAACAAATCCATCCGGAAGTATAAATCTCTCAACCGAACTATGGCTTATATCTCTTTCGTGCCACAGTGCAACATTTTCCATAGCAGGAACGGCAAAACTTCTTATAACTCTACATAATCCCGTAACATTTTCACTTAATACCGGATTTCTTTTATGAGGCATAGCCGAGCTTCCTTTTTGTCCTGGACTAAAATACTCTTCAGCCTCATAAACTTCCGTTCTTTGATAATGTCTTACGGCAACCGCTATCTTTTCACAAGATGAAGCAAGCAAGGCCAAAGCATTCATTAGATTGGCATATCTATCTCTTTGAATAACTTGATTTGAAACAGGTGCCGGCTTTAGTCCCAACTCCTTACATACATACTCTTCAAGTTCGATAGGTAAATGAGCGATATTGCCCATAGCTCCACTTATCTGCCCCACGGAGATAAACTCCAAGGCTTGCTCTAAATTTTTTAAATTTCTATGTATTTCATCATGCCAAACAGCCAAAACAAGTCCAAATGTGATAGGCTCACCGTGTATTCCATGACTTCTTCCAACCATGAGGGTATCTTTATGCTCGTAGGCTCTTGCCTTTATAGACTCCATAAGTATTTTTACATCTTCAATTATCAATTCCAAAGAGTCTTTCATCTGCAAAGCTACTGCCGTATCGATGCAATCACTACTTGTCATACCATAATGAACCCACCTACTCTCTTCACCAAGACTCTCGGCAACACTTGTTAAAAATGCTATAACATCATGTTTTGTTGTTTTTTCTATTTCATCGATTCTTTTGACATCAAATTTTGCATTTTTTATAATCTTTTTGCAATCTTCATCAGGCACAAGTCCAAGTTTATTCCAGCCTTTTACTACAGCTTTTTCTACTTTTAACCATGCATCATACTTGGCTTGAGTACTCCATTTGCTTTTCATCTCTTCTCTTGCATATCTTTCTACCATATCAGCTTGCCTTTTAGAATATATTAAGACAATCATTTTATATAAATTTTGCTTTTAACTTGATAAATTAGTTATACAAATACCACTTTTACCAAGTAAAAAATATAGATATTTTTACTACAAAAAGACTATTGCACAGACAATAACATCTCCCTTGTCTGTCACTAAAAAATAGACTTGTATGAAGAAGGATATTGCTGTGCAGTAGCCTTATAATCTTACAAAATGAATAAAAAACAATTTTTTTGCAATTTAAAGAGTTTAAAGAGTGGTATTTTATTGACAATTAAGCAATTATCGTATATAATCACAAGCTCAAAATGAATTATGAGTTCTCTCGGGGTGTAGCGCAGTCTGGTTAGCGCACCTGGTTTGGGACCAGGGGGCCGAAGGTTCGAATCCTTTCACCCCGACCATTTAGTGTGGTGGGTGTAGCTCAGTTGGTTAGAGCATCGGATTGTGGTTCCGAGGGTCGTGGGTTCGAGCCCCATTACCCACCCCATAAGATTGAGCGCTCGTAGCTCAATTGGATAGAGCAACGGACTTCGGATCCGTAGGTTGAAGGTTCGACTCCTTTCGAGCGTACCACTCAACTTTTTCATTTTGATATGCGCTCGTAGCTCAGCTGGATAGAGCAACGGCCTTCTAAGCCGTAGGTCTCAGGTTCGAATCCTGACGGGCGTACCACTTACTATTGTTGTGCGGATGTGGTGAAATTGGCAGACACGCCAGACTTAGGATCTGGTGCCGCAAGGCGTGAAGGTTCAAGTCCTTTCATCCGCACCATCTTTATCTTAAAATTTTTTTAGATTTTAACAATATAATTTAAATAAGCAACTATCTAAGTTTTTCATTATACTTTTCCACCAATAATTCATCTATGGTTTTAGGTTTAGATAGATAATATCCTTGAGCATAAGTAACATCAAAATTTTTTAATAACTTCAAAACTTTTTTGGTTTCGACAAATTCTCCAACGGAGTATAGTCCTAATGTTTCGGAGAGTCTTGAGATAACTTGTACGATTTTTTGACCAAATTCATCATCGTCAATATTCTTTATAATCTCTCCATCCATTTTTAAAACTTTCAAAACTCCCTCTCTCGCAAGATCGGATACGGTTTTTAAAGAGGAGTATCCACTACCAAAATCATCGACAGCAAAATGTATATCATATTCTTTATGAAGTTTTAGTATATTGTCGATATTTTCTATTATATTTTGCTCTGTTAACTCAAAAATAACTTCACAATCTTTAAATTCGTTTAGAAATCGCTTGATAGTATTTTTATATTTGGAATTAAGCAAAGATTTATAACTAACATTAACAAAAAGTTTAGATGCCACCTTTATAATTTTTTCCTTTTTCTCTAATAATATCTCAAGAACAAGATTGTCTAAAACTTCTATCTTGTCGATACTGTATATCGTATCTATAAAAGAACCGGCAGGTATCAGTTTGTTTCGATCTTTTATCCTAGCAAGAGCCTCAAGAACTTCTACTTTGCCATTTTTTGTATTTACGATCGGCTGAAATACTACATCCATCTCTTTATTATTTAATTTTTTGGTAACAAAGTCTAAATCGGAATAGGATTTGTTTAACCATTCGCAAAGTCTCTTTTTATCTTTATCAGAGCTAATATAGTAACTATCGGTTTTCTCTTTTGCTTCATCTTTTATGTAAAGCATGAGTTTTGTAAGTTCGTCTCTATTTTTTTCATAGAGATCTTGTAGAGATAGTGTGGCTATAGTTGATCTTATCTCTATCTCTTTTGAATCTATATGATATGTATTATTTACAATTTTATACAAATTATCATTTAAATATTTTATTTTTTCATCATTTAATCCTACATTTAACATATAATAATCTGCTGTTGAACCCTTTATCAAGAGTATATCTCGCTCTTTGTCGTGGACCAATTTTTGAAGTTTTTGATCTATAATTTCAAGTACTTTGTTAATAGTAAGTTCCCCATAATTGGTATTTAAAAATTTTAATTTCTTTATATCTATCAGAGTCAAACTCATATTTGGTTTATTGTAACAAAGCAATTCTACAAGTTTAAAAAAGCTCTCTTCAAGATTGTTGTATGTAAGAAAATATAGTTCAAGTATAGTTTTATCAAAATTTACTATATTTTCAATAAGCTCTTTATAGACGATATAGGCTTGATAGTACTCTTTTCTTTGATAGAAAAGATAAAGTGCATTTGCATTTTTGTGAACCATGTCATGAATACTGTGCAAATGATCACATAGATTTGTATCCATACAGACCATTAGGGATTCTGGGTAGTCAAGATATTTATTAAAATTACACTCTTTTGAAGAAATAAGAGGAAAATTACTCAGATCATCCTCTTTGATTGATTTTACCAGTTTATTTATCCATACTGAGTGAGCATTAAAAAGAAGATATTTTTGAAATTTTGTTTTATAATTTATTTTTGTATTTGAAATATCTTTTTTGATATATATTTTTGCAACCATATTTAATAAATTATTAATAAAATGTTCAATCTCAAATATTTTATGTTTATCATTAAGTTTATTTAAAAGTTTTTTTATTAAGCTATTTTTTAGTGTAGTAAGACTCTTATATACTATCGAAAATGGTATATCAAACTCTTTATAAAAGTTCCAGCAAAAGTTTTCATCTTTTATTTCATTTTTGTACTCTATAAAAAACTTATATAAAAGCTTTTTCTGTTTTTCAAGTATAGCATCCAATCTATCTTTTTTTACATATTCATATATAGTTTCATCTTTGATTATCTCTTTTTTTATATCATCCAATATTAAGGGAAGCTCTTTTTCTATAATCTCTAAGTATTCCATTTAAATCTCCTAAAATTATCTCGCTACTCATCTTTTATTATTAATTATACCTTTTTTTACTTAATATAATTATATCAAACCCACTCCGCTATATCGTTTACTGCAAATCCCGATAGTTTTTCAAGATTTTTTCTATATCCTCCAGCGGATCCTTGGATAATTGATCTATCATTTTTGTCATTTTGGGTGTTACTGTATTCTCTTCATGCCCCTCCATACAAAACTCTTTTTTTGATTTATATTTTACTATTTTCACCTGTAAAAACCAACTTTCTTAACTATTCTAAAAAGATTGCTTTAATGTTTTGCCAATATTTTTATCGCTAAGTTAAAATATTTATTATATTTTCCCATCTTTTTAACCGCTACTTCAACTATTTTTCTTATTTGTCAATTCAGTAGAATTTTTTAAAATATTTGATATGATAAATAAAAAATTTTAAACGGATAGATATGGACTATTTTGCAAAAAGAATCATACCTTGTTTGGATGTCAAAGATGGTAGAGTTGTCAAAGGTGTAAACTTTGTCGGGCTTAAAGATGCGGGCGATCCTGTCGAGGTTGCCAAAAGATATAACAAAGAGGGAGCCGACGAGATAACCTTTCTTGATATCACGGCAACTCATGAAAAGAGAGATACCATAGTCGATATAGTCAAAGAGGTTGCAAAAGAGGTTTTTATACCCTTGACTGTGGGCGGTGGCATCAGAAAGCTTGAAGATATATATGCACTTTTAAATGTAGGTTGCGATAAAGTCAGCATCAACTCAAGTGCCGTTAAAAATCCGGACTTCATAGATGAAAGTAGCAAGAGATTTGGCTCTCAATGTATTGTTTTGGCGGTTGATGCCAAGAGAGTAGGGGACTCTTGGAATGTTTTTGTAAGAGGTGGCAGAGAAGATACCGGGCTTGATGCGATAGAGTGGATGAAAGAGGGTGTAGATAGAGGAGCCGGAGAGATACTTTTGACATCCATGGATGCAGACGGCACAAAAGCGGGATATGACAATGAGCTAATATCTTTGATAAGCTCTCTTGTAGATGTGCCTATTATCGCCAGTGGCGGTGCCGGGACTATGGAGCATATAAAAGATACTTTTCAAAGCGGTGCCGATGCGGCTTTGGCGGCTTCGATATTTCACTATAAAGAGATAGATATCATGGATCTAAAAAGGTATCTAAAACAAAACGACATTCCCGTGAGACTATGATAGTTTGTGCAGGTCAAAACGAAACCATAAAGGGTGCCGTTCCGGTCGGTATAGGGCTTGTGCAAAGTGCTATCAACTTAACGAAACTATGTATGAAAAATAGACCGAAAGAGTTGATATTTGTAGGCAGTGCGGGAAGTTACGGTAGAGTCGGTTTGTTTGAAAAAGTTGTGGCTTTTGAGGCTTACAATGTAGAGGTATCATATCTTGACAACCTATCATATACTCCTCTAAAAGAGTTGATAAATGACAATGTTTCATGTGAAACAAATATAAAGATAAACAGTAGCAACTATATTACTACAAGCAAACAGCACTCTAAAAAGTTTTTACAGCTTGGTTTGGATTTGGAAAATATGGAATTTTACTCCATCTTGAGTGTCGCAAAAAGCTTTGGCATAGATGTAAAAGGCGAGTTTGTGGTGACGAACTATTGTGATGAAAATGCTCATAAAGATTTTATAGCTCATCATGAAAAAGCTAAAAAAATAATGGAGGAAATAGTTGCAAAATATCGATAAAAGATCTATAATGGACTTTACAAAAGAGGAGTTGTCTTCTGTCGTTAAGCCTTCGTTCAGGGCAAAACAGATATATAAATGGATATATGCGAGTTATGTAGATAGCTTTGAAGAGATGAAAAATCTCCCTAAAGATTTAAGAAAAGAGCTTGATGATAAGTTTGTGCTTTCTCCTTTGAAGATATTGGCAAAAGAGCAGAGCAAAGACGGTAGTATAAAGTATCTTTTTGGATTACAAAACGGCTTGAGTATGGAAGCGGTATTGTTGCCGATGAAAAAAGAGATAAAAGACGAGGAGGGCAATATAGTCCAATCCTCAAAATACACCATCTGTATATCTTCTCAGGTAGGGTGCAAGATGGGTTGTGCTTTTTGTCTAACGGCAAAAGAGGGTTTTAAACAAAATCTAACATCCGGAGAGATAGTAGCTCAAGTTCTTGAGATAAAAAAGGATCAAAATATAGCTCCGAATAAAAGAGTAAATGTTGTATATATGGGTATGGGCGAACCGCTTGATAACTTGGATAATGTTGTCAAGGCTATCAAGATATTTTCAGATCCTGACGGACTATCCATATCTCCAAGAAGACAAACCGTCTCAACAAGCGGTTTAGCTCACAATATCAAGAAACTCGGGGAATTAAATCTCGGAGTTTTGCTTGCCATATCTCTACATGCTGTCGATGATGAAATGAGAGAAAAGCTCATGCCGATAAATAAAGCTTACAACATAGCCGCAGTTTTGGATGCTGTTAGAGAGTTTCCGATAGACCAAAGAAAAAGAGTGATGTTCGAATATCTTGTCATAAAAGATTTGAACGATGATATAAAGAGTGCAAAAAAACTTGTAAAACTGCTACACGGCATAAAAGCAAAAGTCAATCTTATATATTTCAACCCGTATCCAAATTCGCCGTTTCAAAGACCAAACGAAAAGGATGTGATGAAATTTCAAGCATATTTAAGAGATCATGGTGTAACTTGTACGATAAGAGAGTCAAAAGGTTTAGATATATCTGCTGCTTGCGGACAACTTTATGAGAAAAATAGCAATACGAAAAAGGGGATATAATGGGTGGTTTTAGTGTTGTGGATTGGGCGGAAGTTCTCATCATAGGACTTGTAATAGTTGTAGGTTTAGGAGGGATTTTAAAGGTTATAACTGCCAAGGATGAGTAGATACGGGAAACGAGAGACGGGAAACGAGAGAGGAGGGACGAGATATAAGAACGAGGAACTTTAAATCGTCTTTGAACGGTTTTGTGAGCGAATGATTTGGCGAGGATGACAAATTCGCTCGAAAACTTGGAGGATTTGCAAGGATGTAAATCCGAGAATGAACGAAAAAGATGATACAAAGTGTGAAGCGAGGTGTGAGAGGGAGGAGAGTGTATTAGAAAAGATTTTCTATCGTAACATCATAAACCCTCAGGTTTGAAAAAGTTTGTTTCGAGACTATCTTGAAACGGTTTATATACTCAAGTTCTATACTATAGGCATGAAGTAAAAGTCTATCCGAGCCGGTTATGGCTATCCTCTCATCCAAAGAGAGTTTTCCATCCAGATATGCCTCCGCCTCTTCAAAACTTCTGCCATAAATCGGATCTCCTATGATAGGATGTTTCACATGAAACAAATGTACTCTTATCTGGTGTTGTCGTCCCGTTAAAGGTATGGCCTCTACAAGAGTAGCATCCAAATTTTGAAAATATTTTTTAGGCTTTATAATGGTTTGAGCTTTTTTCCCGCTCTTGTCTATCTTCACCTTTATCTTTACACTTCTATAATCGCGATTTAAAGCGATAGGTTCATCGATAAAAATCTCTTCATCAATCTTGCCTTTCACTATGGCGAGATAACTTTTTTTGATAAGTTTTTTTTGAAACATATCTTTTAGATTTATCTCCGTTTTTTTATCCTTTGCGGCTAACACTAACCCGCTTGTTTCTTTGTCAATTCTGTGTGCGATATTGGCATCAAGTCCGAAGTGGTGTTTGACTTCATCTGTTAGTGTATATGCACTATTTCTATTTTTAGGGTGTACTAACATACCGCTCGGTTTGTCGAAAAAAGCCAATTTTTCGCTTTGAAATATCGGTTTTAAGCCTTTTGAGTTTGGTTTAAAAATAACTAACGACATCTTTCCCGTTAGAATTGCTGATTTGTTCGCAACTAACCTATCCTCACAAAAGAGTCTGCCTTTATCGATATATCTTTGGGCTTCTCTCATAGGACACTCTAACATATCCATAACAATTCTAAAAGCCCTTGTCTCTTTTTCGATAAAAAAATTCACCTTTTCAAATGCCAATTTTTTTCCTTATATCATATCAAGAGGGCTTTTTAATTCATTTTTGCTAAGCTCTCTAACTATATGGATATATATCATAGTAGTCGATATATCTTTATGCCCTAAAAGTTCTTGGATAGTTTTTATATCTATGCCGGATTGGAGTAAATGTGTAGCATAAGAGTGTCTAAAGGTATGGGCAGAAACTCTTTTTTCTATTTTTGCTCTATTTGCCACTTGTTTTATATTTCTGCCAAATGTTGCCGGAAGTATATGAAATCGCATCATTCTTCCGCTTTTTGGATCTTTTGAGATATTTTTCATGGGAAACAGGTATTGCCACTTAAACTCTTTGCCGGCATTTGGGTATTTTTTCTCAAGTCCATAAGGCAAATTTACCTCTCCAAAACCTTGATATATATCTTCTTGATGAATTTTTTCAATCGTTGATATATGTATATGAAGATCATCTTTTATCTTTTGTGGCAATGGAACTATTCTATCTTTTTGACTTTTGCTATCCCACACATAAACATTATCAAATCCAAAGTCAATGTCTTTTATGCGAAGCTTTAATAACTCATTCATTCTTAACCCGCATCCATATAAAAGCTGAAGCATAAGTTTATAAATACCGCTCATGTGAAATATAACTGAAGCAACCTCTTCCTTAGTTAAAACAATCGGCAAATGCTCCTTTCTTTTAGCTCTTAAAGCTTGTATGTTCCAAGATGAAATATCTATATCCAAAACTTCTTTATAAAGAAAAAGTATAGCATTAAAAGCTTGATTTTGTGTAGTGGGAGATACATTCTTATTTACGGCAAGATATGTCAAAAACTCCTCTATCTCCTTTTTTCCGATATTGGCAGGATGCTTTTTTTGGTGAAAAAGTATATACTCTTTATTCCAGTAAACATAAGTCTTTTCCGTGGCTCTGCTATACCCTTTAAATACAATCTTCTCTCTCAATCTATCAAGCAACTTCTTCTCTTTATGCAATCATCAATCCCTTTATATGTTATATTATCACAGATAATAACATTAATTTACTTAAATAAAGTCAAATATCACAAATAAATAGTAAAAAATAGATAATTGTAAATCGGTTTATGTTTATTTTATTTAATATTGGATAAAATTGATATATAATAAATAGTTATGTGTCAACCAAAGCACCAAGCTTAGAGTTAAGTGGTTTTTACAAACAAAAATAATTCTGAAAAGATTAGTTCAAAAATATATTTGC
>Ga0256842_1001553_pt1 | contig 18120 bp, 21 predicted proteins | sample 4559240metaG_FD_185973 | JGI IMG/M metagenome (GOLD analysis project Ga0256842, IMG submission 185973) | Hydrothermal vent microbial communities from Guaymas Basin, Mexico - 4559-240 | ecosystem: Environmental > Aquatic > Marine > Hydrothermal vents | place: Mexico: Guaymas Basin | collected...
CCTCATCGAGCTTCTCAAGCCCGTAAGGGAGTACTTCGAGAGGCACCCGGAGCCGCTTGAGCTCATGAGGGAGGTCAAGATTACCCGCTAACGATCGGTGGAAGGGATGGTTCGCTTCGACGAAAAGGACAGGGAGATCCTCGAAACGCTCCGAAAGGAAGGTAGGATAACGCTCACGGAGCTGGGGAGAAGGCTTGGTCTCTCCCCGGCCAGCGTCAAGAACCGCATTGACAAGCTGAAGGAACTCGGAGCGATCAGGGGGTTTTCGGCGGTCATCGACCCCTCTTTCCTCGAGCGATACGTGAAGGTGTTTATGCTCCTCAAGCTCAAGGCGGAGGATCCCGATGTGGACAGAGTACTCTCCAAGTTCGCCGCTCTTGACAACGTTCAAGCTGTCTATAGAACCACCGGAAGAACGCAGGTCCTGATAATAGCGGAGTTCGAGGACATGGACGAGATGAAAAGGTTCGCTGGAAGGTTAAAAGGTTCCCTTGGCTCGCTCCTCGAGTACATCGAGTGGGGCACGATATACGATTCACTCAAGGAGTGCTGGGTGACCACCGGCAAGAGGGGAAGTTTCCATGGACGTAAGGGCGGTTATATTTGACCTCGACGGCACACTTGTAGGGGCCCCCACACCCTTCTCCGAGATAAAAGAGCGCCTCAGAGAGCGTCTGCTGGAGATGGGAATAGAGGAGAACCTCCTGGGCGATCTAACCCCCATGTACGAAACCCTCCTAAAAGTCTCGGAGAAAACTGGGATTGACTTCGAAAGGCTTCACTCAATTCAGGTCGAACTAGAAACGGAACGCATGAGGGAGAGTTTCCTCTTTGAGGGTGCTTTGGACGTTCTTGAATACCTCCGGGGGAAAGGAGTTAAAATAGGTCTCGTAACGAGGAGTTCGCGGAAGGCGGCTGAATTCGCTTTGGAAAAGAACGGCATAGCGGAGTACTTTGATTCAATCGTTGCGAGGGAGGACGTTCAGCCAGAGGAGTTGAAGCCAAACCCCGGGCAGATTCTAAAAGCCCTCTCCGAGCTCAACGTTCCCCCCGAGAAAGCTATAGCCGTCGGTGATCACGGCTACGATGTCCTGGCGTCGAGGAAGGCAGGAACGCTGAGCGTGCTCGTAACAGGTCATGATTCAGGGAGGATGAGCTTCTCCGTGGAAGCCGAGCCCGACTTTGAGGTTTCCGATCTGAGGGGGCTTAAGGGTCTGTTCGAGAGGCTCTTCTCAACTTACGTCGTCGTTCCTGCGTACAACGAAGAAAGGACCCTTCCAGCGGTTCTCAACGACCTGCTCCGTTACTTTCGGAGGGAGGAGATAGTAGTGGTGAACGACGGATCCAGGGACAGGACGAGGGAGATAGCGGAATCCTACGGGGTTCACGTGCTGAACCATCTCGTCAACAGGGGACTCGGCGGGGCTCTCGGCACGGGAATAGCGTTCGCGGTCAGAAGGGGGGCAGAGCTCATTATCACCTTCGATGCCGACGGCCAGCATCTGCTGAGCGATGCCCTCAGGGTTATGAGACCAGTGGCCGAGGGAAAGGCCGACTTCGCCGTTGGCTCAAGGCTCAAGGGCGACACCAGCGAGATGCCCTTCGTCAAGAAGTTCGGGAACTTCGTTCTGGATGCAATAACGGCCATCTTCGCGAGGAAGTACGTGAGCGACAGTCAGAGCGGGTTGAGGTGCCTCAACAGGGAGTGTGCATCGAAGATCCGCATAACCTGTGATCGGTACGCGGTCTCGAGCGAGATAATAATAGAGGCCGCAAAGCATGGCTGCAGAATCGTTGAAGTTCCAATCAAAGCGGTCTACACCGAGTACTCCATGAAAAAGGGAACCAACGTTCTTGAAGGCGTAAAAATCGCGCTAAACCTGCTGTTTGACAAACTGAGGTGATGGGGATGTATGCGGTTCAGATAATAGCCCTCGCGGCGATAGTTTACCTCCTCGTGAGGATAATCAACGACTACAGGCGGGGAAGGATAGACTGGTACGGCTTCGTTTCGTGGCTCACGATATTTGGCATTTTCGCAGTTATCGCGGTCTTCCCGGTCAGAATTTCCCTGGAAATAAAGGGTCTGCTGGGACTCGGCAGGGGTCTTGATGCGCTCTTCGTGGTCTCGATAGGTTTGATGTTCCTGCTCATGTTCCAGCTCTACGTCGAGATCGACAGGACTAAGAGGGAGATAACTGAACTCACGAGGAAAGTTGCGATAGAACTGGAGGAAATCAACGAACGGCTTAAAAAGCTTGAAGAGCGCTAAAAGTCGTCCCCAAACAGTTCCTCCAGAAAGAGCCTTACCCTGTCCTTGGGCAGTTTGAACTGCCTTATCTTTACTATTCCCTTCTCCTGTGCCTCCTTCAGCAGTATCTCCGTCGCCTCGTTGGGATACATCTCCTCGTAGACGATCTCCTTGATCCCCGCGTTGATGAGGAGCTTGAAACAGGTGTCGCAGGGAAAGTGCGTGACGTAAAGGGTGGCTCCCTCAAGGCTTATCCCCTTCCTCGCTGCCATCGCTATGACGTTCTGCTCGGCATGAACCGCCCTGTGGCAGTGGCCGTCAACGATAAGGCAGCCCACGTCGATGCAGTGGTCCATCCCCCTTGGTGCGCCGTTGTAGCCAGTGGCCAAAATGTAGCCGTCCTTAACGGCGACTGCCCCAACCCTTAGCCTCGGACAGGTGGCCCTCAACGAGACGAGCTTCGCTATGAGCATGAAGTACTCATCCTTCGTTGGGCGAATCTTCTTTATTCGCTCGGCCCTCGCCCTGTCAAGGGAAATCTCGACGCCCAAGGTTACACCCCCTCACGAGGAGATGATGGAGTATGCCACTATCCTGAATATCCTCTCCTCGTAGGAGGGGTGGGTGGGGAATATCAGGAAGCTCGGCCTCCAGTAGTTCCGCTTCTCCTGGGACGGCCTGTCTATGGTGGGCTCTATCCCGGGCAGGGCTTGGTTCTTAACCCTGGCCCTCAGGTCTTCGTAGTACTTCAGCTCCTCCAGTGCCTCCTTCAGGGAGAGGGGCCTGTCAAGAAGCCTGAGGGCAACATCGTCCGCCTTAAACTCCCTGCTCCTCAGGAACTTTGACCTCTCCAGCTCGAACCACAGGTACAGGGCAAAGCTCCCTATCGCTATCCAGAAGCTCTGGGTCAAGACCAGGATGAGGAAGGGCATCAGGAACGCAAATATCCTGACGTAAGCAACGAGTGGAAAGAGGATAGTGTCCCTGTTTTTAATGTGTCCGAGCTCATGGGCTACCACCGCGGCTATCTCTTCGTCGTCCAGTATCTCAAAGAGACCGAGCGAGAGGACGACCCTTCTGCCGTAGGAATAGGCGTTGGGGATGTACTCCTCGAGGGCGTATATCTCAACGTCCCGGAGGTTAGCCCGCTCCAGGATGGAGTAGAGTTTTTTGATGAGCTCCGCAGAAGCTGCCTGGGCTATAGGGTGACAGTTCTGACACTTTCCACTGAGGGAGAGCCTCCCGAGGATCAGGAGGCCGGTGAAGAGAAGACCCGCCAGGATCAGCCCGAAGTAACCCGAGGCGACGTAGGTAAGTAAAAGCATCAACGCGAGGGGGATGAACAACATCATTTCCTACCCCTCACTCCTTCCTGATCCGGGAGAGGTAAGCGTAGGTGGCCTCTCTGAAGTTGCTCATGAGTGCGTCGAGGATGCGCTGGACAACCCTCTCCTCGAACTCCTCCCTGGTTGTCGTTATTGAGTAAACGTACCTCATACCCCCCCTTCCATAGTCCACGCTCCTTGAGAGAAGGCCCTTCTCGCAGAGGCGGTTCATCAGTATGCTGACGGTGGAGCGCCTCATCTCCGGATGGCTCTTCTTCATGTGCTCGTAGACTTCACCCGCGGTTGCCACTTTGACCTTCCACATGTACTCCATTATCTCCGCCTCGAGGGGAGGAAGAACGGCCTTGATACCCTCCTCCGTGAGCTTGAACTCATGAGGTTCCATTCCCAACCCTCCAGAACTAATCTCCACCGACAACCATAAAAGCTTTTCTGGAGGTTTAGAGAACGGCCGATGATGAGCGGTTGGCCCGGCACCGAGAAGGTGTGGAGGGCCACCACTCCTGAGGCCTCGGGACAGAGGGAAGAAAGAAAATCAGCCCAGTCTCTTTCTCATGAACTCCTCAAACCTGTCCATTGCCTCCTCGAGTACATCAACCGGTGGGAGGAAGACTATCCTGAAGTGCCAGTTTCCGGCCTTGCCAAAGCCCGAGCCGTGGACGAAGAGAACGTGCGCCTCGTGGAGAACATCTAAGACAAACTCCTTGTCGTTCTTCCACTTCGAGCGCTCTTCAATGCGCGGGAAGATGTAGAAGGCCCCCTGAGGTTTGACCGTGCTGACCCCCGGGATCTCGGTTAAGCGCTTGTAGATGTAGTCCCTCCTCTCGCGGAGCTTTTTCATGTACTCCTCCAGGTAGTCCATTGGGCCGGTGAGGCCCGCTATGGCCGCGAACTGGGCAGGGGTGCTCGGACATATCCTTATGCGCATGAGCTTGTCTATCGCCTCCCTGAGCTCCATGAGCTTTCCTTCTGGATCAACGTAGTAGAAGTAGCCCAGACGCCAGCCTGTCGCGAAGTAAACCTTCGAGAGACCGTTCATCACTATTACCGGAACGTCCTTCGTGAGGGAGCCCGGCGAAACGTGCTTGCCCTCGTAGGTCATGAGGTCGTATATCTCATCGCTTATGACGGGCAAGTCGTACTCACCCGCCAGATCAAGGATTTCCTTGACAGTCTTCTTCTCGTAGAGTGCTCCCGTCGGGTTGTTGGGATTGATGACCGCGATTGCCTTCGTCCTCTCGTCTATTAGCTTCCTCATATCGTCTATGTCCGGCTGCCAGCCGTTCTCCTCGACGGTTAAGTACTCTCTAGGCTCAGCACCGTAGAACTTCACGAGGCCGACGTATGGCGGGTAGCTGGGGCTTGGGACGAGTATGTTGTCACCAGGGCTGAGAAGGGCTCCGAAGATGAGCTGAAGTGCCTCGGTTACGGCCGTCGTGACGCGAACGTCATCGGGGGTGATGTCAACGCCGTTCTTTCGCTTTTCCCTCTTAACGACGGCCTCCCTCATCTCGGGCAGACCTTCGCTGGGCCCATAGTAGTTGTGGCCCTCCTTTATGGCCCGACAGTAGGCTTCTTTCATGTGCTCTGGCGGTTGAAAATCGTACTTTCCGGGGTCACCGATATTGAGCCGGATGACCTTTATTCCTTTCTTCTCAAGCTCCCTCGCGGGGAGAACAACGTCCCTGATGGCGTACTCAACGCCCATCGCCCTCTCGGACGGACGAATCATTACGATCACCGTTCAAATGTTGAGAGACATTTCATAAAAACCTTTCCATGAGTAGAAAAGAAAGGTCAGACATTCCAGCGCGGGTTATCGACGACCTTGACCTCTCCCCCTTCATCGATCACTATCTTGGAGAAGCCCTTCTCCTTTATGCTCCCGTAGTCGTGGCCCGCATCCGCTGGATATATCGCCAGGAAAACGAAGGGTTCATCGCCTGTGTTGACGGTTCTGTGGGCCCAGTAGGGGGGTACGTAGACAACTGTCCCGGGCTCCATGGGTATCCACTCGGCCTCACCCTCTGGCGTCTGGAGGAGCATTCCGCCCTTCCCCTTGAGGGCGTAGTAGATCTCAGCCCTGTCCGCCTTGGCGTGGTAGTGTCCCTTGGTGAAGAAGAATTCCTTTCCGACTTTACCCGGGTAGAGGACAGTGGTAGCGAAGTTGAGGTCACCCTCGCGCTCTTCCTGCTCGATGGCGTAGACCTCGTAGACAACGGGGTCCTCCCTGAGGAGCTTCTCATAGGCTTCCTCATCCACGAAGTAGCCCCTCATGTCGCTCAGTTTCCTGACGATCCTCTTGGCACCGGGGATGACACCCGTTTCGAGATCGATCTTAACACCAAACGGCCTCTTGTACTCCATGCACAATCACCGGTGAGAGTTGGAGAACCGCTATTTAACTTTTCCCTTCTGTATCACCGGGAGTGTTATGTAAGGATGTTGAGGGAGTATGCAACGCCGATGCTTATGGCCCAATAACCGGCGCTCCAGCGAAGAACCTTGTAGCCGTCCAACGGGGGAATTGGCCAGAGGTTGAAGAACGCCAGCCACAGGTTTACGCTCGCCGTCAGTTCAAGAATCTGGTAGAACGTTCCGGAAACGAGCTGTGAACCGACGAGGGCAATGACGCCAACCGCTATGTTGGTTAGCGGGCCGGCGAGGGCTATCTTTCCGAAAGCCTCTCTGTCGGCGAGCATGTAGGGGGCGTATATCCGCACCGCACCGAGGGCCGCGAAGATCCATGCGTTTCCGGTAAGAACCCGGGTTAGGAGACCCAGAACGAGGGCAATCACTATGCCCGTGTCCCACCTCTTGTAGAACGCCCGGTAACCGTACCTTTCAGCAGTCCAGCGGTGGGCGAGCTCGTGGAATACGAATGCCGTTAATATTGCCGGTGCAACTAGGGGCATGAGCTTTATCTCGAAGTTCGAAAAGAGTAGCAAGAGAACCAGAAAAGACAGGAGGAGATCCTCCAGCTCCCGGGAATTCATCTAGCTCTCACCTCTATCTTCCGGCCGAGCACCAGCTCCGCTGCCTTGACTGCCGCTCCCCCTGTCCCAACTGCTATCCTGACCTGATCCCTGGGAACGTAGACAACTATAGTGTCGCCATCATACTCGACTTCGAGGATCTCGACGTTAAGCATCTTCCTGAGTCTTTCAAGGGTGTCTGTCATGGCCTCTCCCTCAGATTCTACCGGTTTCCCGGTTATAAAGGTTGCCCAGCTCCGGGTGGATAAATAAACCTCCGCTTTGGTCTCCACGAGTTGAGAATCCTTTCGATGCCCCTCTTGTGTCCCATACCAACGACCGCCACGATCTTGGGCTTTTTCACCCCACGCAGGAGCATGTCGTCAACTGCCCTCTTGAGGTTCATCGCCATTATCTCGTTCCTCTCCTCAACCAGAACGCGGTAGAGGTAAGGATATCTGAGCCTGAACTCCCGCATCATGTCCTCGTAAGACGCCAGCACGTCGGAGTCCCCGGCAACCTCCTCTCCCACCCCGGGGATGAAGAAGAGGGAGACCTCAAGGGCCAGAAGAATCCTCTCTCTGAGGGGGGCCTGCAGGATCTTGCCCATTATCACCCTGATGTCTTCGTCTATGAGGATAAGCGGCACTCCCAAAATCCTCGCGCTCTCTATGGCCGCCAGCATCTCGCCTCCCGGTGCCATTCCAAACTCTTCTCCCAGTTTCTCCTCAAACTTCGTCAGCAGGTAGCTCACGATTCCGGCCCTTCCAAGGGTAAGGCTCTCCCTTAGGTCTGCCCGCTTCCCGCTTAAAAGGCCCTGAAACCTGAGCGGGTCTAGTTCGACCGCTATGGCGTTCGGTCTAACCCTCTCTATCTCTCTCCTGACCTCCTCTCTGCTCCTCGGCGAGACGTGCATCGTGCCTATGAGCCTGACGTAGCGGAGATAGCTCATTTTCCTTCCTCCAGCAGATTTTCGCGTTTCCATTCACCCGATTTGTAAGTTAAAACATCAAAGTCCCTTGGAATGACGAAGTTTACTCCGGTCTCTTGGCAGATTTTCGAAGCCCCGCTCAGATATTCGTCGTAGGTGTAGCGAAAGGCCCTGTGGAAGAGGGCAAGAAGCTTAACCTTCGCTCTCCTCGCGGTCTCGCAGGCTTCCTCAACCGTTGAATGATAGCTATCGCCCCTGTCTCCATCGCTGAGGTAAGTTGCGTCGTGAATCAGCAAATCGGCCCTCTCGGCAAAGAGCCTCACCCTTTCGCAGGGTTCGGTGTCACCGGTGTAGACTACCTTAACACCACGCCTCCTCGGTCCTGTAACGTCCTCGAGACGGATTACCTGTCCGTTCCACTCGATTTTGCCATCCTTCTCAAGCTTCCCGAGGATGGGCCCTGGCCTTAGGCCGTACTGTGCGAGCTTCTCAGGCAGGAACTTTCCCCTCTTGTCCTTCTCCTTGAAGACGTAGCCCAAGGCGGGAATCCCGTGCTCGACCTTGAAGCTCCAGATTTCGTAATCTTTAAACTTCAGCCTCGTCTCACCGAGCTCGTGGACGTGCACCTCAAAGCCCGGCCTGAAGAAACCGCTGTTGAGGAAGTTCTGGACGAACTCGAAGGTGTACTTCGGGCCGTAGATGTGGAGGGGCTTTTCGCGGTTCCAGAGGTTCATCGTTTGAATAAGCCCGCCGAGCCCGAGGTAGTGGTCACCGTGAAAGTGCGTGATGAAAATCTTCTCCACCCTCATGGGGCTGAGCTTCGCGCTGTTCATCTGCCTTATCGTGCCCTCGCCTACATCAAACAGGATGATCTCGCCCTTATAGCGGAGGGCTATAGCGGGAACGTTCCTCTCGCGCGTTGGCATTATCCCGCCGCTGCCGAGAAAAATCACCTGGAGCATGTTGGTAGCTCTCGCGGAGTGGTTAAATAGCTAACCCTTCGGCCAGTTGTTTCGCTTGAACTTCTCAACATGCTCTCTTCGGAACACGAACTTCACTCCGTACCTTTTCTTGAAGGGGAGTTTAAGGGCATTGCAGATGAAAACGAAGGCAGGATGCCTGACGGGTCTATCCACTGGTGTGAGGGCCCCTGTGGGGCAGGCTTCAACGCAGATGTAGCATTTCCTGCACTTCTCGGGATGGGCCATGTAGGGCCTCAGCCTGACCTTGTATCCGAGGCCGAAGAGACTAACTCTCATCGGCACGACCTCCCATATCTCCTCCCCGAAGGGACAGGCGGAGATGCACTCTTCCCCTCCGCCGCACAGGGGGTAGTGTATCGTCAGAGGGGCCGTTTCCTTCATCCTCTCGTGGTGAACCCTCCAGTCCTCAGCTTCCATAAGACCACCATGCATGTCTGTATTCGACATATCGCTGGACATATCGTTTATAAGCCTTTGCATGAGGAAAGGATTAAAACCCCAGCGACGTAGTTAAGGCGGTGAAGCGAATGGAAGACCTTCTGAAGGCTTTGGAGGAGAAGGACACGAAAAAAGTGGCAAGTCTGCTCTACTACAAGATCGACGAGCTCAGCGATGAGCAGCTTGAGGAGGTTCTGGAAAAGGCCGAAAAGCTCGCGCTGGAGAAGAAGGACTACGAGCTCTACAAGCTGGTCGTCTACTACTACCACGAGTTCCTGGAGGTTGACAAGATAAGCGAGTTCGAGGAGCTTGCCGAGAAGGAGGGCACCTTTGAGGCAAAGTTCCATTTAGCGGACCTTTACTTCCTCATCGGAGAGCTGGAGAAGAGCCTCGCGATGTATCAGGGGCTCATTGAAGAGGAGATCACGAAGGGCAACCTCGAGCACGTGGCGGAGATCTACCACAACATGGCCCTCATCGAGGAGGAGCTCCAGGACTACGAAAAGGCCTATGAACTGCTTGAGAAGGCCGAAAAGAACTACCGCGAGCTGGGGGATGAGGAAAAACTGCTCCACGTCCTTATCTACAAGGCCTACGTGAAGTTCGAGATGGGAGACACCTACGAGGCCAAGGCCATGCTGGCTGAACTGCTGCCGCGCATTATGGAGATTGGAGACAGGAGGCTTCTCACCGAGGTTCACCTGAGCTTTGAGGAGATGTTTGAAGAGGAGGATAACTACGACGCCGCCCTGCAGGAGTGCCTGTACTCGATGCTCTGGGCCCGGGGAACCGAGTACTACGATGTTGCCTTCGATGCCCTCGTTGATGTCTTCTGGCAGCTCTTCCTCGAGGACGACTTCGAGAGGATATACAACAACGCCGACATGTTCATCCGCGCCTTCCCGGATTTCGGAGCGTTCTTTGAGGGGGTCAAGTATCTGGCCCTCTTCAAGGACGGCAAAGTGAAGGAGGAAGAGCTCAAGAAGGTCCTCGAAAAGGTCGAGGATAGGAGACTACTCGATCTCCTCGAGTTCCTTGGAGAGGCCGAGCTCTGAGGCCCACTCCACCATCTTTTTTGCGATCGGGTCTCTTCCCCCAAGACGCCCGTAGAGGCGGTAGTTCCTCAGCATCCTGCGGTAGAGTTCCAAGGCCTTTTTTCCCCGCGCAACCCCGAGCCTCGTGAAATCAACCGCCATCTCAATCAGCGCGCAGTCCGCACGGCTCATCGGCCTGGGGGAGAGCGAGCCCTCTATCTCCCCGACGGGGGTCATGGTTGCATCGAGGACACTCGTCGTCCCGATTTCATCAGAGTGCTCCTTCGTTTCCCACTCAACATTTCCGTAGAGGCCGGGAAGCCCCTTCACCCACCGATATTTGCCTGCCTCAACGAACCCAAGCCCCTCCTCGGGTGGGATGTTTAGTGCAAGCCGAACGATCAAACCGGCGTCGTTGGTAAACTGAATTGAAACGTGGGGATGTTCCTTTATCTCCTCGGCGCTCTTTCCCCCGAAAAGCCGGAAGTGGAGCTTCGAGCCTTTCCTGACGACGCCGACCGGTGCAACGTTGTTCCTCGTCACGAGGAGAACCTCGTAGACCTGTCCCTCAAGGAGAAATTTTAGAAGGGAAAACATGGAAACACCGTCAGAGCTGTTTGGGAAGGACGAGGATGTCTTCCCTCCTTATGTAGAACTTCACTGGCATGGTTGGCCTGAGGTTCTCGACGTCTTTGGTGCTTATGCTCCTCGCTATGAGCCTCGTGTCGTCGAAGATACCAACGACCTCGACGAAGAAGCCGTAGTACTCCACCAGGTCGATCTTGCCTTCCATCTCGACGGCGTCCTCAATGGGCTTGAGGTGAATCCTCTCGGGCCTTATGACGAGTGCAACATCATCCTTTTCCCCGGTGTAGTGGAGCCCCTCAAAGCGGAAGCTTCCGAACTCAACGGTAACGCGGTCCCCGTTCCTCTCGACGACTTTGGCGTGAATAACGTTTGTCTTGCCCATGAAGCTCGCAACGAACTCCGTCCTAGGCCTCTCGTAGATCTCCCTCGGCGTCCCCACTTGCTCCACCGTTCCGACGTTCATCACGGCTATCCTGTCACTTATCGCCATTGCCTCCTCCTGGTCGTGGGTAACGTAGATAACGGTGATACCGAGCTCGCGCTGGATCCTCCTTATCTCCGAACGCATCTCAAGGCGAAGCTTTGCATCGAGGTTGCTCAGCGGTTCGTCGAGGAGGAGCAGCTTGGGCTCAACGACCAGGGCCCTCGCTATCGCTACACGCTGCTGCTGACCGCCGCTCAGCTGGGTCGGATAGCGGTCCTCGAAGCCTTGGAGCTTCACAAGCTCAAGGGCCCACTTCACCCTTCTGTCTATCTCCTCCTTGGGGAGCTTTTTCAGCCTGAGGCCGTAGGCCACGTTGTCGTAGACCTTCATATGGGGCCACAGTGCGTAGTTCTGGAAGACAAGCACAGCTCCCCTTTCGCTTGAGCTGAGGTTCGTCACGTCCTGATCGTCGAACCACACCTTACCCGACGTCGGATAGTCCAGGCCGGCTATGATCCTCAGCGTTGTTGATTTGCCGCAACCGCTCGGCCCGAGGAGCGTGAAAAGCTCCCCGTGCTTAATATGAAGGTTTACCCCCTTGAGGGCGACGGTATCACCAAACTCCTTAACGACGTTCTCAAGTCTGACCTCAACCATCTTATCACCTCACGAGAGGCCTATGAAGGAGTACTTCTGCTTGGTTATCACGTTCACGAGCACTATTGAGATTATCTGCACCGTAATGAGTAGCACACCCAGGGCAGCCGCTATGTTCACGCTTCCAACGGCTGACATCATAATCTCCTTCATGTAGGCTGTTATCGGCGCGTTGGCCATTTTGAGGGAACCCAGGGTAATGCCCACGCTGGTTTCACTCATGGAGTAAACGAAGCTCAGCATTGCTCCTCCGAAGACGTTGAGCGAGATGAGAGGCAGTATTATGCTCGTTATGGTCTTCCACCTGCTGGCACCGAGGTTCATCGCGGCCTCCTCAAGTGACACGTGCACCTGCTGAAGGCCCGCGTAGACTGACCTCGCTGCGAAGGGAAGGCGCCTTATCGAGTACGCCAGGATGAGGACGTAGGCAGGGTTGAAGTGCTTGGGATCTATCGGATCGAGCGGTGTTCCCGGGAAGATCTGGTGGAAGAAGTAGAAGTATCCCATTGCCACGACTATTCCCGGAACCGCCATGGGCAGGATGACTATGCTCTCGAGGACCGGCGTTAGTGCCCCCTTGAACCTGCTCGTTGCGTAGGACGATGTTATAGCCAGGAGAACTATGAGCACGACCGCTGCAGCTGAATAGGTGAGGCTGTTCACGATGTACCTCCTGACGTCTGGATCCAGGATCATTTTCTTCACGTACTTTGCTGTTATCTCGGTCTTTTTGCCCGCTGGAATGTTGAACATCGTCGCCTTGAAGGTGGAGGAGTTCAGGTTGAGCATGCCCGCACTTACAGTACCGCTCCCGGTTATAGGGCCGAGCATCTGGGTGTGTATCGTTCCATTGTACTTGCTGGCTTTGCCCTGAAAGTCGGCGTAGATGATTTTGCCATCTACGGTGAACGTTCCATCTTTTATGCTCACATTGCCAACGATGAAGCCGTTTAGAGTGCCGTTTATCTCGCCGATCAGGTTGGAGTAACCGTGAACCTTGCCCTGGAAGAACCACCCGTTTTTGGACGTCTCCACGACACCGTTTTCAGGTAGCTGGACGTTGAAGTCGGGGTAAATGGTTCCGATGATCTGGGCGTTTATGTCTGTCACGTTTGTGACCACCCTCTGCTCCTGAGTGAAGGCGAGCTTTACAACACCGGCCTGCGGCGTTATCGTGAACACGAGGAGTGGGAGGAGGACGAGGTATATTATGAGGGCCTGTCCGAGTCTGGGCTTCCTCACCCTCGGGGACCACCTTCCGCCCTTGCTGAGCATCGCGTACTGCCTAAGACCAACGTACTTCCTGATCCCGAGGAAAGCTAGAATGGCCAGGGCAAGCATGACTATGGCCAGGGCCGCTATGAGCGGGCTCCTCTCGCCGGTTCCGTAGAGGAACTTGCTGAAAACCTGGTAGGAGATTATCTTCTTGGCGAGGTTGTTGCTGTGGAAGACGATTGGCGCGGCAAGATCCTCGAGACTGAATATGAAGACGAGCGTGGCTCCAGCGGCTATTCCCGGAAGGGCGAGCGGGAACGTAACCGTTCTGAAAAGGTGGAAGCCCCTGCTCCCGAGGTTTTCAGCCTGTTCCTCAAGGCTGGGGTCGATGTTGATGAAGCTCGCGTAGGCGTTCAGGTAAACGATCGGGTAGTACGTTATCGCCTGGGCGAGCGTTACGCCGGCTAAGCCGTCTATCCTGACCCTGAAGTTGAAGAGGGCATGGAGTATTGAACTGACGAGACCGTACTCGCTGAAGAGCTGCTGGACGACGTAGGCGCTCACGAAGGGGGTAACGAGCAGGGGTATGAAGAGGAGGATCCTGAAGACGTTCTTACCCGGGAACTCGTAGCGCGCCATCACAAAGGCGAAGATCGTACCCATTATTGAAGCCAGCAGGGTAACGATGGCCGCCACGATTATCGAGTTCAGGATTATTCCAAAATCGAGCCCCTCAATTATGTACAGGGTCTCACCCGTACCGGGCATCTTAACGCTCTGAATGAGATGCCAGGAGGAAGGAAGCTTCATATAGTCCGAGTTCCACGTGAATATCTCCCTAAACCAGTGGAGGGATACACTCCCGTTGTAGGTGAACGCGATGGCCAGCATGGCCAGAACTGGGATTATCAGGAAGAACACGAGGTAGAGCAGGGGGAAAAGATAGGAAGAGATGACGAGAGGCTCCGGCTTGGGGATGCCGAAGAGCCTCTCGATCCACTTAGAGCTCATCCATTCACCTCCTGGAGAACCTTCTGGTACTTGGCCTTGGCGGCGTCGCGCCACTCCTGCACTATAGTGTCCTTGAAGTTCGGATCCTTGAGGATCTTGTCGTTGATCTTCTCGGCGTACTCTTCGGTGAAAGTGACGGTCTCTCCGGTTTCGGGGTCCTTGAACTGGATCGGAGCGGTCAGCTCGTCCTTGAGCCTCTCAAAGGTCTGGTCGTCTATCTTGCCGGACTTGTGGGCGTTCACGATGGCCATCCATGCCCTGTGGAGCTCCTCGTTGGTGTCGACGAGTGTGGCTTTGAAGTACTGCTGCATTGCGTAGATCGTCTTGAGGGCCCTCTCATCATCGAACTGTATTCCCCGCGTGTGGAGGGCGAGGTAGTATGCCGTCCTGAGGTCTTGTCTCTGCTGTCCCTCCGGTGTGTTGAAGATCGACGGGTTAACCGGAAGCCTGTTAACCTCCTTGTTCAGCCATATCTTCTGACCCTCGGTGAGAACCCAGTAGATGAAGGCCTGAGCGGCCTCCGGGTGCTTGGAGGACTTGAGGAGTGCTATGGGGTCGCCGTTTATGATGCTCTCCCCCTCGGGGATGATGTAGACACAGTCCGGGTTGAGCTGCATCGCGGTGTAGCCGTAGAAGTCAATTGTGTTTCCTGCCGCTATGTCCCCGGCGATAACGGCCTCTCTAACGGCATCGCTCGCATCGTAGATCCTTGAGTTGGCCGCTATGAGGGTGAGGATCCTCCATCCCTGATCCCAGCCGAAGGCCTGGAGGATAATCTGGTAGATCCTCGTGTTGGAGGTGCTCCTCGTTGGATCGGCTATACCGTACTGGGGCGGGTCTCTTGCCCATGCCTCGCTCGCTATGTCCTCCCACTTCTTGGGCTCTGGAAGACCCCACTTCTGAAGGGCCTTCTTGTTCTCGGTGAATCCGAAAGACGATAGTGCAGCGGCAATCCAGTAAACCTTGCCGTCGTTATCCTTCCTGACCATGGGCATTCCCGCTATGGTCTCGGAGATGTTCGTGCCAAGGAGTGAGAGTATCTTCTCGTCGGTTATTGGGGCGAGGTAACCCTCGGTGTAGAGGGTGTCGAAGAGGGTCGGCCCTCCACCCCATCCGACGTCGGCAACGCCCCTCTTGATGAACTCAACCCACTGGGACTCGGTTGCCTTGATAAAGCGGATTTTGGTGATGTGGTACTCCTTGGCGATATCGCTCTTGAGGAAGTACTCCTTGGCTAAACTCTGAATCGTCGTGTCGTGTCTGGTAAGGATTATGAGCTCGACGTTACCCTGCTGGGGGGTTGTTGTGGTGTGGGTTACCGTCGTGGTCGTCTGGGGGGTAGTGGTGGTCGTCTGAGTGGGGGAAGTAGTTGTCTGGGTCTGGGAAGTTGTTGTCTCGCCCTGGGTTGAGGTCGTCGTTTCCGAGGGAGATACAGTGTACTCATTGCTAGTAGTCGTGCTAGTAGTCGTCTGTGATGCCGAAGAAGTCGTGGATTTGGTGGAGCTCTCGCTTGAGCTGGTGCTCCCTCCTCCACCGCCGATACACCCGGCGGCCACGACGCTAAACAGAACCAGGAAGACAACAAGGAAAGCGGCGGTCTTTCTCATAAGCCTTCACCCCTGCATCATTCTTGCCCTTCACTTTTAAGGTTTTGTCACTAACTTTGGATCAATTTTGGGAAACTATCGGTGTGTTTTTGCACCACCGTGTTAATATCGCTTTTGGTTCAAGCACAGGTTTAAAAAGAGTGGTGGATTTTAGTGGAATGGATGGTGAAGATGAAGGCTTCAGTTGAGGCGAGGAACCTGACGATATACTACGGAAAACAGGTGGCCCTCAGTGATGTGACGTTCCAGCTCGGAGCCTCGGAAACACTGCTCCTGCTCGGACCAAACGGCGCTGGAAAAACAACCCTCCTCAGGACCATAGCCGGCTTTCACACTCAATACACGGGCGAACTTCTGATATTCGGGAAAAAGCCAGAGGAAGCCAAGGAGCTGGTGTCCTACGTCCCTCAGAGCCATTCTCTAAACGAGAACGTTCCCCTGACTGCCCTGGAGGTAGTGGCCATGGGCGCGATCTACAAGAGGGGTCTGATACACCGGAAGATTCCCCCCGAGATCGAAGAACGGGCCCTAAAGGTGCTCAGTTTTGTGGGTCTTGAGAACGTTGCCAACAAACTCTTCAGGAACCTCAGCGGGGGACAGAAGCAGAGGGTTCTTCTGGCAAGGGCGCTCGTCAGCGATCCCAAGCTGCTCCTCCTAGACGAGCCGCTCTCGGCCCTGGATCCATCGGCGAGGGCCGAGGTAACGTCTGTCTTGGACAGGATAAAGAAAAAGAAGAACATAGCCATGATAATAACGACACACGATATAAACCCTCTCCTCGAGATAGGCGACAAGGTCATGCTCATCAACAGGCGGATGATCGCCTTTGGAAAACCTGACGAGGCCCTGACCGACGAGATAATCAAGAGCGTCTACGGCCCAATGGCGAGGGCGATAAAGGTTGAAGAGCGCCTCTACTGCATAACGGGAGACTTCCACATTCACGTTAGGAGGGATAGGAAGTGATCCCCGAGTTCATGCTCCGGGCCATACTCGCAAGCATCACAATAAGCGTCCTCCTGGGCCTGTTGAGTCCTTTGATAAACATGAAGGGCCTCGCGTTCCTCACCCACGCACTCTTCCACGCCCTCCTCTTCGGTGCCGTGCTGGGCATGATACTCGGGCTGGTGTTCAACAACCTCTCCCTCGTTATGGCAGTGGCGACCTTGATAACGGTTCTCATAGTGCTGACGATAGCGGAACTTGAACGTCTCGGCTTCTCCTCCGATTCAGCGGTGGGAATTGTGGCCAGTTTTGTGGCAGGCTTAACGGTTCTCGGCTTTGGCGTGCTCTACAAGCTCATGGCCGGCAGGCCGTACTTCCCGCTCACCGAGAACGTGGTTTCCTATCTAACCGGCGAGCTCTTTCTGATAACCCGAGAGAACCTCCTGACTCTAACGGGTCTCGGGTTTGCAATACTCCTCGTGCTCCTTCTGTTTTACAGGGACTTCCTGTACATAAGCTTCGACATGGAGGGCGTTGAGAGCTACGGGGGGAGGGCCAGGTTCTATCTCGTTCTCCTCTACGTCCTCGTTGGCCTGGTTGGTTCCCTCATAGTTCAGAGCGTCGGTCTCGTTACCCTTCAAGTGGTCGCGGTTCTTCCGGGTGCGATAGGGCTTATGGTAAGCGACAACTTAAAGAAGGTCGTTCTGACGAGCCTGCTCGTCACGCTGACTGTTCAGCTTTCCTCCGTGATCATAGCTTATTTCACATCCATTCCCCCGAGTGGAATAGCAACGATAATCCTCGGTATAGTCTACGGGATCCTGCTGGTCAGGAAGTGATCGGAATGGGGAGGAAGATAGCCGGGATAGACGAGGCCGGGAGGGGACCGGTCATTGGCCCGATGGTCATAGCGGCTGTGGTCGTTGATGAGGAGAAGCTGAAAAGTCTGGAGGAGCTGGGGGTAAAGGACTCAAAAAAGCTCACCCCTGGGAGGAGGGAGCGGCTCTTTGATGAAATAATTGCGCAATTGGATGATTATGTAATCATTGAATTATGGCCAGAAGAGATAGACTCCAGGGAGGTAACGCTCAACGAGTTCGAGGTTGAGAACTTCTCGAAGGCCCTGAACTCACTGAGGGTTAAACCGGACGTTGTCTATATCGACGCGGCCGACGTCAAGGAGGGACGCTTCGGGGAGGCCATAGGCAAGTTGCTCAAGTTTAAAGCGGAGATAGTTGCCGAGCACAGGGCGGACGATAAGTTTGTTCCGGTTTCAGCCGCCTCAATCCTCGCGAAGGTGGTGAGGGACAGGGCAATTGAAAAACTCAAGGAAGAGTACGGGGAGATCGGATCCGGTTATCCCAGCGATCCGAGAACGAGGGACTTCTTGGAGAGGTACTACCGCGAACACGGCGACTTTCCGCCCATCGTGAGGAGAACGTGGAAAACAGTGGAAAAGATACGAAAAAAGCTGGAATCGGAGAGAAAAGGATCTCAGCTAACCCTTGATTCGTTCGTTGTCTGAGAACTTTCATCTGTTACGTACTTCTTTGGAAGGCCACCGGGTCTTGACTTTCTCTCCCTCCTGCCCCTCGCGAGGGAAACCTTCTTTGGAAGCCCCCTATGCTCCACGTAAACGGTCGGTGGAAGGGGTATCGCCGGGATCAGTCCGGGCTCTTCAGCTCTCTCGGCCTCCTCCGATTTCTTTCTCTTCT
>Ga0256842_1001554_pt1 | contig 18106 bp, 13 predicted proteins | sample 4559240metaG_FD_185973 | JGI IMG/M metagenome (GOLD analysis project Ga0256842, IMG submission 185973) | Hydrothermal vent microbial communities from Guaymas Basin, Mexico - 4559-240 | ecosystem: Environmental > Aquatic > Marine > Hydrothermal vents | place: Mexico: Guaymas Basin | collected...
GCTAAAAAGCTCAAATATACAGATTTTCAAGACTTTGAGTCATCGTCTATCTCAAAATGGGAGGTTGATCCAAAACGAATTAAATTAGATAGTAATAACAATAATCATTATTTTAATTACAATGCAGAAGAATGGGGGACGTCTATAACTCTAACAGTTGATAAATCAATTATTAAAGCTCAGCAACTTCTTATTATATCCGATCTTTATTTTTCTTCAGATATTACAGAGCTTCCTTTAGTTTTTACTATTGAAAAAGAAAATAAAGATAATATATGGGAAGCCTCAGATGTTAGTAAATATCTTTCCGATAAACAAAAGTGGTACAGGATTAGTTATCTAATTGACACTAAAGAGAAACTATCGCTAGGAGATAAAATAAAGATTTACTTTTGGAATAAAAATAAATCTAATTTTCAGTTAGATAATATTAAACTTAAGTTTTTGTACTCCGAATGAATCTTCAGAAGACTAAAGGCATTGTACTAAATCAATTCAAGTATTCCGAGACCTCTATTATTGTTAATATATTAACTAAAGATTTTGGGAAAATGTCATTTATTATCAATGGTGTTCGAAAAAAAAGATCAAAATTTCCTGCCAATAATTTTCAAGCCTTTAATATTATTGAATTAGTATTTATTCACTCTAACAAAAGCGACCTACATCGCATAACAGAAGTCAGTTCTGATACTATTCTTAACGATATTATTTTCGATATTCATAAAAGTTCGATATGTATGTTTTTGGCAGAAATGATTCACTTAACCTATCAAGTCTCCGAAAAAGATGAGCAACTATATCAATTTCTAGAACACCTCATTCAATATATCGACAATTCGCCAACAGAAAGTATTGCTAATATTCATTTGTGGAGTTTACTTCGATTAATGCAATTTAGTGGAATCAGCCCAGAAAATAATTATTCTAAAACACGTCCCTATTTTAATCCCGTAGAAGGTCGGTTTACCAACGAAAATAAGAAAAATCAGTTTATTTATTCTACATTAAATTCTACAAGGATAAACCAATTATTAAGCTCTAAAATAGAAGACATTTCGTACATAGAAATGAGTCGAAAAGAAAGACAGGAATTGTTAAATTTAATGTTGCAATATTTCCAACTTCATTTAGAAAGTTTTAAAACAAGCAAATCTTTAGATATCCTTAACGAACTATTTAGCTCTTAAATAACACAATCGGGGAGAACTCCAACCTGTATCTCAAAATTAAATGATCCCAAAAACCAAATATAAAGCACTATTACAATAAGTGTAATAATATTTAGAAACGCCTCCGTTATACCATCAGTAATAACAGAACCGACTAACATCTAATACTCTACACATCTTTTCAATAGGAAAACAACATTTATATTCTATTATAAATTGATAGACTTCCCATCGCTTTTTATACTATTTTATAAATTACCACCACTTCACTTCACCATCAACAATAGTAAAAATACGTTCTTCTTTTTTCGAATCTTTTTCTACAAGCCAAAAAAGTGCATTACTTGGTACATTATTAAAGTGCAACGGATTCTCTCCTTTTTCGATTTCAGAGGAAAGCTTTACCCACTCATCATTCCAATAAAATAGTTCATATTCTGCACCATCTTTAAAACTTGCTTTTTTAATTTCATCAGTGGTTAATTTTGTAACCTTCTTTGTTGTTGAATATAAGTCAATATTTATTGTATTCACTGTATCAGCTACATTTTCTGATATTGAGCCATCTATGTTTAAAATAAACTGATTTCCTGCAACAATAAACTCCCCTTTTTTATAATAAACAGGTAAATAAGCAATATCTTTTCCCATATCAGTAAAAGTTGCAACATTATTACTATCAAGTGTTCCCCAATGTATAGATTTCCACTCGCCCGAATTAAACACATATAAATATGCATAATTACAACTATCTGGTTTTTTATGTGTTAAAGGCAACTCTACATCGACAACATCAATATAATCTTTTGTTACATCAATATAATGCGAACTTGCTAACCAACTAGGAATACTTTCATAATCTGGTGCAATCATCGCTAAACTATTTTTTTGTCGGCCAAAAGTTTTACGATAAACCTTGGCCTTTTTATTTCCTAATTCATAATCGTATGGATTTCGTTCACCACCCATAAAAATAACAACTTTACCCTCTTTTGTAAGTGTTACATTCCACGCATGATTGTTTCCTGTATTTGGCCAAGCTGGTGTATAATCACTCATTACAGGGACACCTTGCGAACGCATTGCATAAATCGCTAGGTTCGTCATATCTTCGCACCGCCCCATTTTATACTCAAACATTTGACTTAAACCTAAATCAGTTGGATGACGATAAAAACGAGAATCGAAACTAAACCACGAGTGTATCTCTGAATTAATTTTAGAGCAAGCTTCTATTGGATCTGTTTTATCTTTTAAAGAATCTTCAAGCCAAACATATCTGTCAAATAATTGTTTTCTCCAATTTTCTATTGGTTCATTACTTGAACGATAAGGCAAAATACATTCACAAAACTCGTCAAAACTAAGTTGTTGCGCCCAAGGTTTTTTCCATGCTTCAAAAGCAAGATCAATATTTTCAATTAAGTAATTTGCGGTAATATCGTAAATATCAAAAATTAAAGTATCACGAGTATAATCTATTGTACCAATAATATTTTCTATTGAATCCCAACCAGCAACCATTTCATTATAGTCTCTATAATCGAGAACATTAAATTTCACTTTTGCTCCTGTTGTATCTACAAGTTTTGATTTTGCATAACACTGCCCCTCCATATTTTCAATTAAAAAATATGCGGCTTTTAACTTTTGCTCATCATTTATGTTTTTATAATGATTTATTACTTTTTTTAGTTCATCTTTATTTTGTTTTGCAGAATCTAAAACTATTTGAACCCTGTTAGGAATTAAACTTGTGCTTGTATATTGCTTACAAGAAAAAACAATTAAAACAATTGCGATAACAAAAATATACTTTTTCATTGTGTGATTTTTTTCACGAAAGTAATAATCTAATTGATTAAAAAAAATATTTGCACTAGTTAAAAATAAAGAAATGTATAAAATAAAACTTCTATTATTTATAATTCTAATCCTTAGAAAAACATTATCATATAGCCAATCAATAAAACTAGATTAAAAAATTGGTAAACATCGGGGAATCTAATTCCAGAATAAGATTAATATTTAGACTCTTCCTTCTCGATTTGTTCAATAATTTTATCTAATTGCACTTGCTTATTAACTCCTCTAGATTTCCTTGCCGTTTCAGTATAATATTGATGTGTTTTTAAGAAACTAACTTGTATTTTATTCCATTCATGTTTATTGTCGATACGACCATGCTCAAACATCTCCAAATACAAATTATTAGATGAGGGAATAAAATCTGCTCTACCTAAATAATCTAAATCTGCATCACAAATAATCTCTTCTAATAAATTTCTTGGCTCTGGAGGAAATTTAGTAGCATAAATTAGCTCAGAAATTATATCAATTTGCTCTAGCGAATAATTATATTCTGGAAGAATATCTTTAGCAAAAATTATTCCTTGCTCTTCGTGGTCTATATAACTTATAGTATGCCCTAAATCATGAAATAATGCAGCAGTTTTAAGTAAAATCATTTCTTCCTCACTCACGCCCTCACCCAAACCAATAACTTCAACTTGATTTACTACATCAATGGTATGTTTAACATTATGATAATACAAACGTTTATCTAAACCCTTTTCTAACTTAGTTAATATTACATCTTCTAAAGACTGAAATCGAATATTTTGTAATTTTAATTCCAATTTTCTATTAGGAATAATTCTCTTTTCATCTTTAGCAAATTCCTCTTTAAGACCAATTACAAAGTACATATCCATTTTCCCTTTATACTTGACAGGTATTTTACCTCTAGGCTCTACATCAAAATATGGTGCTACCAACTCATAAGTTATTTCCGAAATATTTAAATGCCCTATTTCACCATAAGATTCCATTCTACTAGCAATATTTACAGTATCTCCCCAAATATCGTAAGACATCTTTTTACTTCCAACTACACCGGCAATAACGGGTCCTGTATGTACACCAAACCTTATTCCCCAGTCGAACTGTGAGGTTTCTTGTATTTCTCTAGCATACGAAATCATTTGTAAACCTGCCAAAACAACATCTACAGGATTCGTTCTATTTTTTCTCGGAATACCACCTGCGCACATATAAGCATCGCCAATTGTTTTAATTTTCTCAATATTATATTCCCCTACTACCTTATCAAATTTTAAAACATATTGATCAAATTCGTCTAAGAGTTTTTCGGGATTCAAATGCTCAGCTATTTCCGTAAACCCCTGTATATCAGAAAACAAAACTGTAACCAAATCATATTTTTTTCTACTAACTCGTCCTTTTGTTTGTAATTCTCGAGCTGTATCTTCGGGCAAAATATTCTTAACTAAATCTTCTGCTCTTTCTTTTTGCTTTACAATTTCTTCTGTTTTATCACGAATAACCTTCTCTAATTCATTTTTCTCCTTGGCATACAAAAAAGCTCTATATCGAAACAGTGTATAAATAAAAGAAATAATGACAATTAAATAAATCAAATAAGCCCACCAAGTTCTATAATATGGAGGTAAAACTATAAATTCGAAAGATGTAATTTCTGAAATAATACCATCCATATTTTTACTTCTAACCTTAAAAATATACTTTCCTTCTTTAAGTCCTAGAAATTGTTCTGTATTTGACACTTGCCAATTAGACCATTTTTCATTTAACCCCAAAAGCTGATATTGAAACAATACCTCATCTAAAGGTTGATAATTTGTTCTACTTACCTGAAAAAATACATTATTTAATTCGTACGGTATTTTTATTTTAGATTTATTATTACGAATATTCGGGTCAATAATGGAATCCTCTCCAAATTTTACCATTCTAATAATCGTTGGACTGGCCTCAGTCTCTCTATCTATTTTTTTACTATCGAACCTTATCAAGCCCTCAAATGAGCCAAACCACACAACAGAATTTTCATCGGGATAAATAACTTCTAGCGAGTAGTCTCTAATTTTACTAAAAGGTTGCGTTACAGTTGCAAAAGAATCTTTCTGTGCAAAATAATATCTCAGCCCAGTTTGACGGTGATATGCTTTGCCCACACCTGAGCTGAACCATAAATTACCTTGATTATCTTCTGTAATAGGATAATACCATCGATTCTCAACAGAATCGATTAGATATTGTTTAATAAATAATTCTTTTTGTTTATTAAATTTATAAACCCCTTTATAGCTAGAAAAATAAGTTCCTTTATGGGTTTGTGTAACGTCAATCCATCCATGATCTTTAGGTAAACCATTTTCTTCTTTATATTGTTTAATTTTAGGATTTAACGAAAAAACTTTAGGCATATCAATAAAAAAAGCCCCTTCATAATTGGTCCCCAACCACAAATTACCTTCAATATCCTCGGCAATTGTTCTCACATTTTTATTTAAATTCTTTATCTTTCCTACTAAATCAAATCCTTTCGAGAGGTCGAAAACATACAATCCTTCTTGCGAAGCTACGTATAAATAATTCTTAAATTCTTTCGAACAAATCATTCCAAAGGCAAATAAATCCGACCGTTTAATAGCTTTCTCATTTTCTAGCTCATAAATACCCTCTTTATTCGTAACAAAAAGACGTCCTTTTGTTTTCAAAAATCGTCTACATTTATGATCTATTCCCTCTACTTTAACAAAACCATCGACTTGGCAATCTTCTTTTGTTTGTATTCCTTTTGGACTAACAAATAAGCCCTGAGAAGTGGCTATATATATCCGACTATTATATCTGACAATATCTAATACCCCACCTTTAACACCATAATCTCTATCGAAGATTGTAAATACTGCTGGATAATTCAAAAGGCTTATCCCGTTATTCATAGCCACCCAAAGGTTATGATTTTTATCTTCGAATAATTGATACACATCGTTATCCATTAAACCATTATTCTGATTGATATGGGTGATAAACTTCCCCTGTTTATTTACGATAATAATACCACAATTTTCTGTTCCAAAAGCAAACATTCCATTAGACAAATACAAACCAGATACAAAACGATTACTCAATAATATAGAACTTGCATCATTATTAAAATCACGAATAAAATTCATTTCTTTATCAAAAACCTTCCAACTAAAATCAATAAATCTCACTAAAAATTTATCTTCAAAAGATATAACATTCTCAATGCTTTTATAATGATTGCATGCACATCTGTTAGTATCTAGCGTTTCAAAATTAATTTTATATAACCCTGAATCTAATAAGACTAAAGGTTCCGCATCTCCAAACAATTGAATCTTTCCTTTTGTTGTTAAAATACAGTCCACCCTATTTTCTTCATCGATTAAAAATAGGTGAGGATACGCCAAAACTAACGTATTGTTATTATACGATTTAATTTGATTGACATGATCGAACTCGTAGCCATCTTTCCAAATCTCATCGGACAAAGAATGATACTCCATTTTAAAATTGGACTTATTTTCTATCAGCCCAAAAGTTTGATATCCACCTACTAATATCCTACCATCCAATGCATTGGTAAGGCGAGGTTTACCTTTGAAATCCATTATCCGCCATTCTTCTCCGTCGAACTGCATTACCCCATCCAAATTTCCAAAATACATAATTCCATTAGTATCTTGAGTAATTGAAAAATTCTGATTCTCGTGTTTATAATCTTTTGGAGAAAAATTTTCTATAAACGGTTTTCCAATTTCTGAAAATTGAGGAAATGCTAGAAGCGAAGCCAAAAGGAGGACAAAGAATCCTATATGTTTTTTATTATTAATCATTTATTCTTTTATTTGCTATAATATTAATCTAGTAAAGATAAAAATTCATAACTAAAAATCTACCTTAATATGACATCAATTATTCTAATTACGAAAAATTCGAGCATTCGTTATACAATTTTATGAGTGGAGTTCGATATATAAATAATTGAATTGATTACTTTTGTCAAATGCAAAATTATATTCATTGGAATATCGATCCTGAAATTACTAAAATTGGAGTTATTGCGATTAGATACTATTCTATTCTTTTTGTTTCTGGTCTTTTGGTTAGTTTCTACATTTTAAAAAACCTCTATAAAAAAGAAAATATTAATCTTGAGCTTCTCGATAAGTTATTTATTTATATGGGCATTGGAACAATCCTTGGGGCACGAATAGGGCACTGTGTTTTTTATGAATGGTTTTATTTTAAACATCATTTATTAGAAATCGTCATCCCTTTTCAAGAGATAAACGGGTCGTACGAATTTACTGGATATAGAGGTTTAGCAAGCCATGGTGCCGGAATTGGAATAATTGGGTCTGTTATTTTATATTCCTATTTAAACAAACAAAACATACTCTCTATTTTGGATAAAATGGCTATTGCAACTCCATTAATTGGAGCTTTTATTCGCTTAGGCAATTTTATGAATTCCGAAATTATTGGCAATCCAACAAATGCTAATTGGGGTGTAATTTTCGAACGAGTAGACTCCCTACCAAGGCACCCCGCACAACTGTACGAAGCCATAGCCTATCTTATTATTTTTTTCATTATATACTTGTTATACTGCAAAAACAGTCGTAAAACAAAAGCTGGATTATATGCAGGAATTTTTCTAAGTTTAACTTTTACAGCACGTTTCTTTATCGAATTTATTAAAGCAAACCAAGAAGCATTTGAGCAAAATATGACCCTTAATATGGGACAATGGCTTAGTATTCCTTATGTAATAATTGGTTTATTCTTAATTTATTGGAGTTTAACAAAATCTGCCAAAGCTCGTATATAATAAATGATTATTTTTACTGTTATCTTTGTTTAAGAATATATTTAATTATCTATGAAGCTTACAATTATTATTGTTAATTATAATGTTAAAGATTTTTTAGAGCAATGTCTACTTTCAGTAGAAAATGCGATTAAAAATATAGAGGCAGAAGTTATGGTTGTCGATAATAATTCTGTTGACAATTCATGTCAAATGGTTAAAGAACGCTTTCCTCAATTCCAGCTCATAGAAAACAAAGTCAATACTGGGTTCTCGGTAGCTAACAACCAAGCCATTCGACTCTCAAAGGCAGAATACGTACTTTTACTTAATCCAGATACTCTTGTTGAAGAAGATACTTTCGAAAAAGTTGTTAGTTTTATGGACAATAATCCTGATACAGGAGGGCTTGGCGTAAAAATGATAGATGGGAATGGACATTTCTTGCCAGAAAGCAAACGTGCACTCCCCACTCCTAAAGTTGCTTTTTATAAGATCTTTGGTTTATCAAAACTTTTCCCAAAGTCAAAGAAGTTTGGCAAATATCACCTCAGTTATCTTGATAAAAACGAAACTCACCAAGTCGATATTCTCTCAGGGGCATTTATGCTAATGCGAAAATCAGTCTTAGACAAAGTGGGCTTACTCGACGAAACATTTTTTATGTATGGCGAAGATGTCGATTTATCATACAGAATAATTATAGGGGGATATAAGAATTATTATTTTGCAGATACAACTATTATACACTACAAAGGAGAAAGCACAAAGAAAGGTTCGTTAAACTATGTAAAAACCTTCTATAATGCAATGATTATTTTTGCTGAAAAACATTTCGGACAATCTGCAAAAAACTTTATTCGTTTTATCAAATTTGCTATTTATTTGCGAGCCAGTCTTGCAATCTTCAAACGTTTTGTTTCAAATATTTTTATACCTTTACTAGATTTTAGCATCTTACTATTTGGTTTTTTAGAGGCCAGCCATATTTGGGAAAGCATTAAATACCACGCCAATTATTATCCAAAAGAAATTACACATCTAATTTTCCCTTTAGTAAGTCTTATTTTTGTCTTTTCTATTTTCTTATCTGGAGGATATTTCCAACCTGTTAGAATAAAAAAACTCATCAGAGGAATTGGATTAGGTTCTATTTTAGCACTTGCAGGCTACTCTCTTCTTGATGAAAGCATTCGGCTCTCGAGAGTCCTTATCTTAACTTCTATATCTTGGGCATTAGTTATCTTACCTCTTTATCGTCTTATCTTGCACAAAAGTCATTTTTTCTCTTTTAAATACAAAACTAAAGACCAAAAAAACTTTATTATTGTTGGAGATAATAAAGAATGTAAAAGGGTTCAGAATATTCTAAGCGAAAGTTTAGAATCCCCAGTCGTAAAAGGTTTTGTGCATACTAAAACGGAAGATGAACCATCCTCTTTAGGCTCAATTCAACAACTTAAAGAGATTGTACGAATTCATAAAATTGACGAAGTCATTTTTTGTGCTAAAGACTTAAGTTCTCAAGATATTATTAGTAATATGTTGGATCTAAATCGACATAATTGTGATTTTAAAATTGCATCTCCTGATAGTATTTCTGTTGTTGGGAGTAGTTCTATTAATACTGCTGGAGAATTATATCAGGTGCAACTTAACTTAATTAATTCGGAAGAAAACAAAAGGAATAAACGAATGCTAGACCTTATTGCAGCTTCAATATTCCTTATTTTATCTCCCATCTTTTGGGGTATTCAAAAAAACAAGAATCATTTCTTTAGAAATATTTTTGGAGTATTAAGAGGTAAGTTATCCTTTGTTGGATATAATCAGAATCAAGAAATGTCTATTCATTTAGATAAAATTAAAGATGGTATTCTATCTCCTATCAATAATATAGATTACGCCAAAAACTACTCTGTTCTAAAAGACATTCTTATCATTTACAAGAAGATAACTCATATTGGGAATAATATAAACTTAGATTAATGAGCGGTAAAAATAGAAAAGACATTTCGATTGAGCTACATGTAGAGATTGTTCAAAAACAAGATCAACGTTCGGGTGAATTAACAGAAGGATACGTCAAACGAATATTAACCAAATCGTCCACTCATCCTCATGGCATCAAGGTGCAATTAGAAACAGGAGAAGTCGGTCGTGTTCAACACATATTAGAAGACGATGAGTAAATATCAAACTATTGTATTCGTTCTTTTACAATCAACGATTTATCGTCAATATAGCCGAATTCTGGCTGAATCGTTACTTCAAAAATATGAAATTCTTCTTTTAGAATCTGACTCACTTTAATCATTGTTGAATTCGCTTGTTTCAAGTCAATATTTTGTTTAAAATCCATATGAGCCATAAGCATAGTTCTGCCACTCGTCATTTCCCAAACATGCAAATGATGTATATTTTCGATCTCAGAAAAGCGAGAAACAATAGAATGAATATCCTTCTCTGATAAATCTATCGGTGAAAACTGCATTAATATATTCAAAGTCTTACTAAATAATTTTATACTTAGCACTAATAAATACACTGCTATCAAAATACTTAATATAGCATCGAGCCAAAAAATTTGATAAAAATACATCAATAATCCACCAATAAGAATAGCAACAGAAGTATATAAATCGCTTAATAAATGAACAAAAGAGGCTCTAACATTTATATTTTCTTTGGACTGAGAATATAAAACCAAAACACTCAAGAAGTTACCGACAATACTAACCAGTGTTCCCCAAATTATCCAAATCGTATCTATTTCAACAACTTGTAAATTAATAAATCTATGAACAGCTTCAATAATTAAATATATTGCAACAACAAAAAGAGTTACCGTATTGATAAAAGCAGCCAACACCTCCGAACGTTTATAACCAAACGTTGCTTTAATCGTATTTTCTTTCTTGGCTACTTTGTCTGCCACCCACGAAATAACTAATGCAAAAACATCGGTAAAATTATGAAGAGCATCACTAAGTAAAGACAAACTACCCGAAACAAAAAAACCAACAAGCTGAAAAGCTGTAATCCCAAAATTTAGAACAATGGTAATAACTAAGTTACGCCCTATGTTTTTTTTACTATGTTCCGTTTGGTGTGAATGATTATTCTCGTGCATTTTCAATTATTTATGCTCCTTCAATTTAAAAGCTACTAATTGCACCCTTCGTTCCTCGGCTGCCCAAGGGCTGTATATCGAATTTCGTGCATCTTTTCTATCATCTGATACAAAACCCTGTGAGGTATTCTCTCCAAAAGCTTCTTCGATAATTGTCAGTTTACCTTTTCTGTCTGTTCCATCAATATACTGATTGTACAATCCATCTTCAACTTTCTTGTAATAATTAACAATACTATTAACTCTACGCTTCGATAAATTAACATTATAATCGCTACTATTTAATGGACTAGCAAAGCCTTTTACAGTCAGTTCAATTTCATACCCATCTCGTAAAAGTTTAATCAAAATATAATTAAACTCTTTAAGCTTATCGAAACCTGTTTCTACTTTTCCATAAAAAAAGTCATCTATCATTCCTAAAGCATTGACCTTAGCTTCCTTTTTTAAACCTTCAGAAAACTTACTTTCATATTCTTTTAACTTCTCAAAATAAAGTCCATAAGTTTCATCGTAAGTTAAATTTGTAACCGTATCGCGTGTTCTCGGGTTGGGTTGGTCGTTATCAAAAAATAAATCGATAGGGATAAGTTGCTCCATTTCGTCCGTTTTTTTTGTAAGTAGCAAAGTATCGATAACAGTATCTCTCTCTATTTGTGGCAATTGATACGAAAAAATATCGTTGCAACAAGATTCTGTTTTGGCTAAAGCTCCATTTAAACGATTGCTCGACAAATAAGCTGTTTTATGATTATACGACCACGAATAGAATAAATCATCGTAACTAGAATTAATAGGCTGCCCCATATTTTCTGGGACACCAATATCTGGAAATTCACCTTTAGAATAAAAAATATCGTAGCCTCCATTATTATAAAACCACTCAGAAGAGAAAAAAAGTTTCTTTTGTAGAGTATCGTATATCGGAGAGATCTCGTTATCGATAGAATTAATTCTTCGTCCTAAACTCCTAGCTTTCTTATATTCTCCGTTTTTAAACTCCGAATAATACAAATCGAAACCTCCCAATCCACTCTTATTATTGGATGCAAATATTAAATATGATTTATTCTGATAAGAAAAAAAATATGGATGAATATTAGATGCTTCTGGAAAATTCACTTCAGTGGGTAATTTTCTAAGTGCTCCCCAAATATTATTTTCTTTTTCGGTTTGATAAATAAAACATTCGGTTTTCCCATTCGGTTTCGAACAAGCAGAAATTAACATTTCATTTTCTCGATTTGTAAAACAGAAGCCATTTATCGAATAATATGGATTATTAATATTGGTATCCAAAGCCATTGTTGTATCCGAATTTATCGAAAACAAATGAGAGGTATAAAAAGTATCCAGCTTATTCATTGGCTTTTTGGCTATTAAATACGATTTATTTTTAGCTATTGCCCTAAATATCAATTCCGAGTATTGTGCTTCTGACAAGGTATCTTCTAATTTAAGGTCAAAAGTATCTGCCTCTAAACTCATATCAAAAGCCTTTTCTGTAGAAACAATTTCTTGTTTCGCTTTTTGAGAAAAATAATCGCGCTGCCTACGATGTGCTTTATAAAATTTATGAAATACTTTATTGGATTGCTGATACCTCCCCAACGATTTTAGGTTCATAGCAATATAAAAATCTGACAAGGGATATTTCTGGATGTTTTGTTCGGATACTTTTGCAAACAACTTTAACGATTGTTCGTAGTTTCTTTTTTTATACTCGCTCAAAGCCCATTTGTATGTGGCCTCTTCTATTGGAGAAACCTCATACGCTTTCTGGTAATAATCTGAAGCCGTAAAAAAATCGTGCTCCTCGAAAGCTTTATTTCCATATTTAACTAATTGCTTTACCGACTGAGCTTCAGTGAAAAAGGAAAAAATCACAATTAAAAATATCGATAAAAAGAACTTTAACATTTTTTATTTTTTTTCATAACTATTATCTAGCTTGTCAAAGGTAAAACTTCAAATTATAATTTACAATAATATTTTTTCCATATTTACAATTGTCCTTTCCAAGACCAAAAACTTCCAAAATCTATATCTTCAGCTTGATTTTCGAAAATGCCAAACATACTAGAACCACTGCCCGACATAGAAGCGTAAACCGCCCCATTATTGTACATTTTTTGCTTAATTTCGTCCAATATTGGATACTTCTGAAAAACGGTTTCCTCAAAATCGTTTCTTAAATTATCTTTCCAAGAATTTACATTTCTTTGTGCAATTTTAGCAACAGATACTTTTGCTACTCTTGGGCAAACTCCTGCATACGCCTCTGGAGTAGAAACTCCAAATCCTGGGTGAATCAACAAAATTTGATAAGCAGACAGGTCTAGTTCTAATTCAGAAAACACATCACCTTTTTGTTCGGCAAAAACAGATTTATTTTTGATAAAAAAAGCACAATCGCTACCCAATTTACTAGCATATCTCATCAATTGACTTTCCGATAATTTAAGATTATAGAATTTATTTAGTTCTATCAATGTACTAGCCGCATTGGCAGACCCTCCTCCAAGCCCTGCTCCAAAAGGAATAATCTTATGTAAATGAAATTTCAATATTGGCAAGTCGAAATCTTCTTGTAACAATCGGTAGGCTTTAATAATTAAATTCTGCTCTAATTCGCAATCTAGTTGAATACCTGAGCTTGTTAAACTAACCATCTCGGAAGGAACAAATTCTATTGCATCTTGTAAAGATAATGGATAAAAAACAGTTTCGATATTATGAAAACCATCTTTACGTTTCTCGATAATATTAAGCCCTAAATTTATTTTAGCATTCGAATAATAAAGCATCTCAGATATTTATAATATTAAAAATATAAAGTTAAATGTTTAAATGATAGTTTTAAACTTAAATTGGTATTTTTGTTTAATAATTAGAAAAATATGATAGTATACTTAATAGGATTTATGGGAAGTGGGAAGGCCACTTACGGGAAACGTTTGGCAGAAGCTTTAGATTTCGATTTTAAGGATACCGATTCTATAATCGAGGAACAAGAAGGAACAGAAGTAACAGAAATATTTAAAAATAAAGGTGAAGATTATTTTAGAACTATCGAAGCTAAAATCTTAACAGAAATTTCTCAGGAAAAAAATACCATTATCGCTACTGGCGGTGGTATGCCTTGTTGGGGAAATAATTTAGAGTTCATGAACCAAACAGGACTAACTATCTATCTAAAAGCAGGACTTGGTTGCGTAATGAAAAACCTTTTAAAGGAAAAAGAAAGACGCCCAATGATTGCAAATATTGACCCTACAGTATTAGCTGATTATATTCATGAAAAACTGGAAGAACGAAAGCCTTGCTACAAAGGAGCTCATACATCTATTGTTACCAATAATATGAAATTCAGCTCTTTATTAGAATTAGTTAAAGAAAAACTCAAATTATGATTAAATCTCATATCAAAAATGCCATTGGATGGATAGAAATAGACAGGACCAAACAAAAGAATGCTCTTAGTATTGCTCTACTTCAGAAACTTTTATCATCTCTACAACAACTTGACGAAGATAAATTGGTAAGAGTAATCCTTATCCATGGGAAAGAGAATTTTTCGTCTGGTGGCGATATTAATGATATGCAAATCGACAACGAACAAGAAGCTATTGAACTAGCTAAAAAAGTACAGAATATTTTTTCCAATATTACAAAAATAAGTAAGCCAATTATTGCATATACTAAAGGCTTAGTCTTTGGTGGTGGTTTAGAATTAGCTCTAGTCTGCGATATTATTATTTCACATTCAAATGCCAACTTTTCATTACCCGAAGCACGTTTAGGAATTGTCCCTGGAGGAGGGGCTACTCAAAGGTTAAAGGGCGCTATCGGTAAACAAAATGCCGCATACATGCTTTTTACAGCCAAACAGTTTTCTGCTCAATGGATGCTTTCTCACAATTTAGTTCAAGAAATTACAGACGATATTTCTCGGGTTGAATCAATTGCAATGCGTATAAGCGAACAAAACCCTAACGCTATTAAGGCTCTGAAACAATTACTACAAAAAAATATGGATTTCGAAGCAGAATCTAATAGTTTTGCGGAACTACTTATGAATGACGGGAATAGAGGAGTTAAATCATTTATTGAAAAAAATCAATTTCCCAAATGGTAAGGATTTTCCAATAGATTACTCTCCCAAATATTCTAAGATTCTATTTTTATCGATTAAATTCTTATTGTGTTTATTTTTAAGAACTACAATTGTTGAATGATCTTTTTCTACTCTTATAAGTAAACTCTGAAAACCGTGCCACCAACCGCCATGATAAATAATCTTAGTAGAATCGGGTAAATAATAATTTCGCCAACCATAACCATAATTCTCACGAACTGTTTTACGTTTTCCATAGGCACCAAAAGCCAAGTCTAAAGTTGTTTTTTTAATAATAATATTTTGATATAAGCCCTGATCCCATAAATACAAATCATTTAAATTTGAATAAACCCCTTTATCTCCAACCACTCCATCCAAAAAATCAGGATTTGCTTCTACTCTTCCGTATTCATAACCCTTTACTAAAAGCGAACTTTTGTACGGTGCATTGTGATTATATATATAAGTATCTTTCATTCTTAAAGGATCAAAGACAAATTTTTTCATATAATCTCTAAAATGCATTCCCGATACTTTTTCAACAATAGAAGCCAAAACCATAAAACCTGTATTACTGTAATTAAAACGTTTATTTGGAGGATAATAAACAGAAGGAGCACTATCAGTTAAACACTGCATAACACCTTGGTTCGATAATGGGATGGATTTATCTATTGGTAAATCATCACAGAAATAAATATAATTCATTAAACCAGAACGGTGACATAACAATTCGTGAATAGTAATATTTTTATAAGGAAAATCGGGATAAAATCGCTGAATTGTATCCTGCAAAGATAATTCCCCTTTTTCGTACAATTGAAGAATCGCTGTTGCTGTAAATTGTTTAGAAACCGAACCCAACTGAAAAACAGAATTCAACTTCAAAGGTTCCTTTGTCCTAATATCTGTATAACCATAACTCTTTTGGAGGATTACCTTGCCATTCTGGGCTATCAGAACATTCCCATTAAACACTCTCTTATCAAATAAATTTTGAAAATAATTATCGATTAATTCTGCCGATTTTTTTTGCTTGCTAGAAAGTACATTTTCTTCAATCTTTATCTTCTTATTAGATTTAATTTCTTTACTCTGATTACACGAAATAAAACTAACAAAAAAAAATATTACCCCAAAGGTATTAAGTAGAAACACTCTCTTAGATACTTGATTTATCATCTACTCTTCCTCAAAAAACTTTTTAATAGCTCCTAAATAATATTCAGTCCAGCCTTCCGTAATATTATCAAAATCACCTTTCGGGATATTCGTATGAGTTAAAACAACATAAGTTTTATTCGACTTCTTTGGAAAAAGTCGAATCGTTACCACCGATGGATATTCACTTTCTCCAAAAAACCATTCTTGGCTAATCATTGTATTCAATTCAAAGTCGATAATTCGACCTTCAATATCACCTTCCCATAGAGAAAATTCAGAATCCTGTTTCAATTCCATAACAGCAGGGTAACCACTCCACAATTCAATGGCAATAGGATTGGTTAAAGCATTAAAAACCTCTTCGGGCTCAGCACCTTTAATAGTTATACTAAATTTAAAATCTTTCATATACAATAACTTTCTTTTGCTATTTGCAAAGAAAGAATACTTTTCAAACTATTTCAATCTTTACTATGTCGAGTTTTAAACAAATATTACCAATTTGTTACCATAACAATAGTTTAATAATAGCTATATTTGTTTGTGAAATTAATTTATAAAACAAGAAACATGAAAAAATTATTAACTTTATTTTTCTCAGCCTTTTTACTATTTAATAGTCAAGCACAGGTCATTAATCCTGTAAAATGGGCCTATTCTACAGAAAGACTTAGCGAAACAGAATACAATTTAGTATTCAATGCGAAAATTGATAAAAATTGGCATTTATATTCAGTATATTCTCCCGACAATGGTCCCCTTCCTTTATTCTTTGAGTTTGAAAAATCAGACGACTACGAAATTGCGGGAAAAATGACAGAAAGTCCTAAGCCTCATGAAGTATACGAAGACGTATACAAAATAACTGTTAAGCAATTTTCTAAACATGCTACTTTTAAGCAAAAGATAAAAGTTAAAACAAAAAAAGATTTTGTTGTTAAAGGAATGCTCGACGGACAATCCTGCTTAGATGACGGAATGTGTGTTCCTATTACTAAAGATTTTGAAATAAAAATCCCCTTCGATCAAGAAACTATAGATTCTAAAGAAGCATCTTCGACTAAACAAAATAATAATGAAACAACTAAAATAAAGCAAGAAAATAAAATTAATGTCAATATTAATAATACAGATACTTTAAAGACTGCAATACATACAGAGGATCCAACAAAACTTGAAGCAAACGACATCATAAAGACTAATCAATCTCAAGAAATCACACCCGAAAATACAGATCATTCCAATTCTAAAGATAATAGTTCTTTATGGTGGTTTTTCGGAGTTGCTTTTTTATCGGGACTTGCAGCCATCTTAACCCCATGCGTATTTCCTATGATTCCGATGACCGTTTCATTTTTCATGAATTCTAGCGAAAATAAAACAAAAGCAAAAACTCAAGCTTTATTTTATGCGATTTCAATAATTGCAATTTATACTATTATTGGTACTGTAGTTGCTGTTACATTAGGGGCAAACTTTGCTAATTGGCTAAGTACACATTGGATTCCAAATATCTTCTTTTTTATCATCTTTGTGTTTTTCGCATTCTCTTTTTTCGGAATGTTTGAAATTACTTTACCAAGTTGGATTGTTAATAAATCTGATGCTCAAGCCGACAAAGGCGGATGGTCTGGTGCTTTCTTTATGGCATTTACCCTAGTCCTTGTATCTTTTTCTTGTACAGGACCTATTGTTGGAGCTATCTTAGTAGAATCGGCTAATGGAGAATTATTAAAACCAATTATTGGGATGTTTGGTTTTTCTCTTGCCTTTGCTTTACCATTTGGAATATTTGCATTCTTTCCTTCACTACTTAATAATATGCCAAAATCTGGTGGTTGGTTAAA
>Ga0256842_1001555_pt1 | contig 18103 bp, 18 predicted proteins | sample 4559240metaG_FD_185973 | JGI IMG/M metagenome (GOLD analysis project Ga0256842, IMG submission 185973) | Hydrothermal vent microbial communities from Guaymas Basin, Mexico - 4559-240 | ecosystem: Environmental > Aquatic > Marine > Hydrothermal vents | place: Mexico: Guaymas Basin | collected...
ACACACAGGCGCACGTTTCACCGACAGTTGCGGCAATAATCGCATTTACACTCTTTACCAGCGCTTATGTGGCGGAAATTGTAAGAGCGGGAATCAACTCTATTCCCAAAGGTCAGTTTGAAGCAGCAAAATCACTGGGCTTTAACAATACCCAGACATTTTTGTATATAATTCTGCCTCAGGCATACAGAAAAATGATACCGGCGTTTGTGTCTCAGTTTGTGGCCCTGTTTAAAGACACATCTTTAGCTTACACCATCGGTGTAATAGAATTTTTCAGAGCCGCAACAATTATAAATAACAGACTCTATTTAAGTTTTGAGATATTCAGTTTTGTGGCACTTGTATATTTCAGCATAGCATTTAGTATGAGTAAATTTTCTCATCAGTTGGAAAAAAAAGTAGAAAAACAGCTTAACGCATAGGAGATTTGATGGAACCGATAATTCAGATGAAAGATATTCAAAAATATTACGGTAAATTCCACGCACTCAAAGGCGTTAATTTTAACGTCGATAAAGGTGAAGTGGTGGTTGTATGCGGACCGAGCGGAAGCGGTAAATCCACGCTGATTAGATGTATCAACAGACTTGAAGACATCGACAGCGGGAAAATTATCGTAGACGGGCAGGATTTGTATGATAAAAAAACAAATATCAACAAACTGCGCCAGGAAGTCGGAATGGTGTTTCAGCATTTCAACCTGTTTCCGCATTTAACTATTTTAGAAAACATTACCCTAGCACCGGTAAAAGTTAAAAAAATGCCCAAAAAAGAGGCAGAAGAACTTGCAATGAAACTGCTTGAGAGGGTCAAAATACCTCATCAGGCACACAAATATCCAAGTGAGCTAAGCGGCGGTCAAAAGCAAAGGGTTGCAATTGCCAGAACTCTTGCAATGAAACCTAAAATCATCCTTTTTGACGAACCGACCAGTGCGCTTGATCCGGAAATGATTGGTGAAGTACTTGATGTAATGAAAGAATTGGCCCGCGAAAACTATACAATCGTATGCGTAACACACGAAATGGGATTTGCAAGGGAAGTAAGCGACAGGATAGTATTTATGGATGCAGGAGAAATCGTTGAAGAAAATACACCCGAAGAATTTTTCAACAACCCTAAAACAGACAGGGCAAAAAAATTCCTAAGCGAAATTTTGCATCACTGAAAAAAGGTGAAAAATGGGATGTAAAATTTAAGCTTTACGCTTTTAGCATTAAGCTTTGAGCGTTTTCGAAGAAAACTTAAATAAAAGGAGCAAAAAATGAAAAAAACACTGATTGCATTAATCGCTTTAGCATCAATACTATTTGCGGCGGATTTTAACGTATGGAAAAATTCAACACTTCATTCAATCGTCAAAAAAGGAGAGTTAAGGGTTTGTCTTGAGCCCGGATACGTACCTTTTGAAATGAGGGACAAACACGGAAGAATTATCGGATTTGACGTTGATATTTCTAAAAAAATGGCAAAAGATATGGGTGTTAAATTAAAACTTGTACCAACCGCATGGGACGGTATTATTTCAGCCCTTATTACAAATAAATGTGACATTATCATATCAGGTATGACCATCACACAGCAAAGAAACCTTAAAGTATCGTTTGCAAACCCTTATTTTTTAGTAGGACAGACACTGCTTGTAAATAAAAAACACAAAGGCGTAAAATCTTATAAAGACCTTGACAAAAAAGGTATGGTAATTACTACAAAACTCGGAACCACCGGAGAAATTGCGGCAAGAAAACTTTTCAAACACGCAACAGTTAAAACATTCGACAGCGAGAGTGCGGCCGTTCAGGAAGTGCTTAACAACAGAGCGGATGCATTCATTTACGACAAACCTTACAACGAACTATTTATGGCCGGAAAAGGAAAAGGAAAACTGATTTTCCTAAAAGAAGATTTGACTTATGAACCTTTAGGATTTGCCGTCAATCACGGTGACCCTGATTTTCTAAACTGGCTTAATAATTTCCTAAGACAAATAAGACATGACGGAACTTACGACAAATTTTACAAAAGATGGTTCCAAAGCACCGACTGGCTAAAAAGAGTACAATGAAAAAATCAATATTAAAAGATAAAAGAGCGGGACAGATTATCGCCCTTTTATTTTATGTGATGCTAGGATGGTTTTTATATCAGGCGGCAAGTAAGATAAACTATACGTGGAAATGGGATATGATTCCCAAATATTTTGTATATGAAAAAAAAATCCCTCTTACTTCCCCGTGCGACGGTAAGCTTGTTATAGAAAAAAACACGGCAAAAATCATATGCGAAGATAAAAGTGTAAAAATTTTTAATCTTACAGGTTACAAACTTGAATTTCAAAACGGCGATTATCTTTATGAAGACGACGAGTTTGCGTATAAAACCAAACTTCAACCCGGACCCTTTATTATGGGTATCTGGGTTACGATTAAAATCTCCGTTATATCAATGTTTATTGCCTTTATCATAGGCCTTATAATAGCCGTTATGAGACTTAGCGGCATTCCGGCGTTTGATTATATCGGAAGCGTATATGTGACTGTAATCAGGGGGACGCCTCTTTTGGTGCAGCTTTTTATTTTTTATTTTATCGTTGCAACCATATTCAACCTGCCGAGATTCTGGGCGGGGGTGATGAGTTTATCCATATTTTACGGAGCATATATCGCAGAAATTTTAAGGGGCGCCATTCAGGCTGTGGATAAAGGACAGCATGAAGCGGCAATGTCTCTCGGATTTACAACAATTCAAAAAATGCAGCTCATTATATTGCCACAGGCTCTAAGAAAAGCCCTGCCGGCGCTAGTGGGTGAGCTTATTTCACTGATTAAAGACAGTTCGCTTGTTTCGATTATTTCCATTACGGATTTAACAAAAGTCGGACGAGAAATTGTAGCAAACACATTCTCTCCTTTTGAAACATGGCTAACTGTAGCGGCACTGTATCTAATGCTCACTTCAATACTAAGCTTCATAGGACATAAACTGGAGAAAAAAATGAAAGCAAAAGGCGGAATTTGATAAATTTCGCCGATTTTCTGCTTTTATTAGTAGCAGTGTTTTGGGGCGTAACCTTCAAACTCGTCCAAAACGCCATTGCCGATATGCCAGTTTTTATGTTTTTGTTTTTAAGGTTTTTTTTATCGTTTTTATTAATGTTTATTCTTTTTTATAAAAAAATAAGCTTTGATAAAAATTCGCTTAAAGCCGCTTTTATACTGGGTATGCTTAATTTTTTGGTTTTTTCTTTCCAGACATTCGGACTGTTGTATTCCCCCTCATCGATTGTCGCTTTCATTACGGGACTGTATGTGATACTAACGCCTGTGGTTGCGTTTTTGTTTTTTAAAAAGCACATATCGGTTTATGCGATAATCGGTGTGATACTTGCTTTTTTAGGGATCTATCTTTTAACGGGTGCCGATATTGAAGGGTTTGGAAGAGGTGAAACACTAACATTTATCGGGGCGGTTTTTGTTGCTTTACACATTAATTATACTGATATTTACTCCAAAAAATACAATTTATACACACTGGTTACATTTCAGTTTTTAGCAACTTCTCTTTTAAGTCTTTTATTTACACCTTTTGAAAAAGGAGATATCAGCTTTTCAGCCGATGTAATAACAGGGCTAATAGTAACCGTTTTGTTTGCAACCGTTTTTGCATATTTTATACAAACCTATGCACAAAAATTCACCACTCCTACAAAAACGGCTGTTATTTTTGCAATGGAGCCTGTGAGTGCCGCAATATTCGGATATTTCTACGGAGAACACTTAAGCATTATACAGATAATAGGAGCTGTTTTAGTAATATTGGCAATGCTAATATCCGAAACCGGGGATTTACTCTTTCGCAAAATCTTTAAGGGTGCGTAAATCTTTTAACACAATTTTCTTATAACCGACTTTTTTTAAAATACCGGCATTTGCCATTTCATTTATAAAAGTTGAAAACCTCTGTCTGCTCATACCTAAAAAAGAGGCAATCTCTTCCATAGTACAGTGAATGTCTATAACAATTCCCTCATTCATTTCAATACCCACACTCTCGGCTGTTTCTAAAAGAAACTTTACAATTCTTTCTTTTGCACTTTTAAATGCAAGGGTTTTTAGTATATCCCTCTCAAGCGAGATATTTTGATTTATATTGTTTAATATCAAATTTACAAACTCACTGTTTTGAAATATATTAGCAAAATGATGAGATTCAAGAAAATAAAATTTACTCTCTTTTTTCGCACTTACCATTACGTCGTTATTGCAAAGACAAAAATTGTTTTTATGAAGAAAATACAAAACAAGCTCTTTGTTTTTTTCATAAAGGGAAATTTTGAGCTCACCCTCTTCCAATACAAGGATTCTCGGAGTTTCGGGATAGCACACTTCACCTTTTTTTAAAACCCTGTGCGGAATATTTGAAAAAAATCCGCTTTCAAACAGTTTTTCTATCTCTTTAGAAGAAATTAATACCCTACAGTTTTTCATTTTGTCAAATCTTTTACACTTTTTTTATTATGAATGAACTATAATTCATTAATGAATTATAACAAAATTAAGGAGGAAAAAAATGAAAATCAAAAATTTAGCATTAGGACTGGCACTTTTAGGCTCATTTACTTATGCACACACATTTAAACTGGCAGATACTATTAAAAGTATGCCAAAATCCCAGGAATTCAACAAAATGTGCCATTCATACGAAAAATATGTAAATTACATTACACCGGACGAATTAAAAAAATGGATGGATGAAGATAAAGATTTTACAATTGTGGATGTTAGAAGTGTTGATGAAATGAAAGGCGGTGAAATAGACTGGGCGGACTATGACGAATATCCTTTGGGAATGGTTCCTATTTATGCTGCTATGGGCGCATTTAAACCTAACACTGTTTATGTTTTTTTATGTGCATCGGGACACAGAGCGGTAATTGCCGGAGGTCAGCTTGTAAAATGGTTCGGAATTCCTAAAAAAAACGTATATGTACTAAGAGGGGGAATAAACGGATGGCTTAACACAGGTTACAGTGTAGTAAATAAAGTAACGGAATTCGGAGGATTTAAAGGGTTAAAAGCCGTAGAAAAACCAAAAGAACCAATTATTTTAGACCAGTTTTAAAGATTCCAAATCCCGAAGGCCACCTGGCCTGCGCTTATTCCACCGTCGTTAAGAGGTATTTTTTTATTGAAATAAACTTTTTTATTTATTTTTTTAAGCACTTCGCTAAGAAGTGTTTTGTTTTGAAACACACCCCCTCCTATAATAATGTCCAAATCATACATTTTTGAAATTTTTACCATTGTTTCAACAATCGAATTTATAAATACGCTTGAAATCAGCTCAAAATTTCCTCTGTTTTTAGCGGCAAAATTAAGCAACGGAAAAAAATTTATCTCTTTATCAATTTCAAAATCAATATAGTCTTTAATATCAGGGTTATAATACCTCTCAATCATAAGACCGCTTAAACCTTCCCATTCATTCCTTTCAATCATTCCGCCAAGAAATGCAACCATATCAAATATTCTACCCATTGAAGTAGTCAGCGGAAAATTACCTTTTGTGAGAGCTTTTGCAAGTTTATAGTTTTTAAATTTCTCCCCCACTTCTTCATCAAGCAGTGCCACAGCCGTATTTGAAGGATTTTTAACGGCCTTTTCCCCTCCGATTAACTTAAAAGGTTTAAAATAATGCACCCTTTCATACGTATGCCTGTTTGCAACAAACACTTCACCGCCCCAGATACTTCCGTCATCCCCGTATCCCGTCCCGTCAAAAATAAACGCCAGATAATCACCCTCAAGATTATATTCAAACATAGTAGCAAGTGCATGGGCATAATGATGCTGGATTTGCACCACTTCTTTATCCTGATTTAAGGCCCATTTGGTGGATTCGTAAAAGGGATGCTTATCGCAGATAATTATGTCTTCTTTAAAACCATAAAGCCTTCTAAAAGTTTCAATCGTCCTTTCAAAATACTCTATACTTCCGACCGTCCCTAAATCCCCTATATGTGGTGAAAGTATAAATTTGTCTTTAAACGCAAGGGAAATTGTACTCTTCTGATTAGCACCCACACCCAAAATATTTAATTGAGAATTATTATTTATTTTTTCTTTCTTAACTTCATTATTCACTTTTAATTTTTCATTTAATTCATCTTCTTTATTCTCCATTCTCCATTCTACATTCTCCATTAACGGAGCGTATCCCCTCGCGCATCTCATAGTAATACACTCATCCCCCACAGCCTGAACTACACTGTCATCACATGCATTTATAATGTCTCTGTTGTGATCCAAAACATAATCAACAATGCTGCCAAGTTTTTCTATCAGTTCATCACCCTCCCTTATAATCGGCTCGTCAGAAATATTCGCACTCGTAGCAACAATAGGAAAGTCTATATGTTCAAACAATAAATAATGCACCGGGGTATATGGCAAAAACACGCCGTATCTGTCAATTCCATCCGCAATGCCTTTTAATTCAACACTTTTTTTTACAAGCACAATCGGTTTTTCTTTTGAGGTAATTAGCTCAATGTCTTTTTTTGTAAGCTTACAATATTTTTGAATTGTATCTGTATCCTTAAACATCATCGCAAACGGCTTGGAAGGTCTTTGCTTTCGAACTCTTAAATTTTTCACCGTTTTTTCGTTCGTAGCGTCACACACCAGATGAAACCCTCCAAGCCCCTTTATCGCCACAATTTTACCCTCTTTTATCTTTTCGGCTATAAATTCAATTTTTTCAATTTCATTCAAATTACTTGAAATTTGAAACTTGGAATTTGGTAACTTGATTATTAATTCAGGTCCGCACTCAAAACAACACGTAGGCTCGGCATGGTATCTTCTATTAAGAGGATTAATATATTCACTGTAGCATTTATCGCACATTTTAAATTCTGACATTGAAGTGTTTTTTCTGTCATAGGGAATATCTTTTATAATGGTATATCTCGGTCCGCAGTTTGTACAGTTTATAAAAGGATACAGATAACGTCTGTTGTTTTTGTCAAACATTTCTTTAAGACAATCCTCGCATACTGCAATATCGGGAGATATGAAAGTTGTTTTTGTAGTGTTTTTTGACTCTATTATTTGGAAATCTTTATAATTTTTTACTGGTAAAAATTCTTTTTCAATAATATCAATTCTTGCAAGAGGAGGTAAATTTTTTTTAAGCGTATCAATAAACTTATCTTTCTTTTCGCCTTCTATTTCTATAATAACCCCCTCACCCGAATTAAGAACATATCCCCTTAAACCAAGCTGTTTGGCTATTTTATAAACAGTAGGTCTGAATCCTACACCCTGGACAATACCGTTGATTTTATATTTGATTCTCAAAGAATGCCTTTTTTAAAATTTTACAACAATTAAAAAGGAGGAAAAAGGAAAAAAGGAGAAAAAATGAAAAAAGCAACTTGCTTTCTATGAAATTATACACCATTAAGGTTAAAACGGCATTAACTTTTAGATTTGATAACACAAGCCCCGTAAGCCTCTATGGCACCGCTTAACGGAAGGGCTTTTGGAGTATATGTAAGAAAGTTTTTCTTTATATACGTATAAATTTTATTTAAAAACTCTCCCTCAAACATATCCCCTACAATTACGGCCCCCTCTAACGGAGATTCTTTATTAACCGTTTCATACGTATTGCTTAGAAACTCTGCAAAACTCTCAAGAACTCCAAAACTCAAAAGATAATTATCAGCACCTGCTAGTTTAAAACTCATAGCCGTCCTGATAGCCCATAAGGGGTCCAGGTTTTTACCATTCATTTTATAATCGATCCTCGGACCTTTTTTTGTCATTGCCGAATTTGCATAAAATAACAGTTTTTCATACGCTTCATCAATACTGTCCGCAAGTCCTATAACAATTCCGATAAGTCCCCATAAAAACGCAATACCCCGTTTTTTGGTATTTAAATTTGCTTTTAGTGCATTTTCGAATAATTCAGGGTGTTTATTCTTAAAGTTTTCTATAAGTTTTACCCCCGTTTCGTTCATTACTTTAACGGATGCGAATATTTCATTGAAATCGTTAAATTTAAATTCAAAATCAATATATTCAACTAGTCCGAATTTCGGAGAATTTATCATTATTTTATTTTCATTTTCCTTATAAAACGCAAACCCCATCGTCACTTTTTCTTGGAGATTCCATTGATTCAATACACCAAAATATCCTCCAAAAGGCAACTTTACGCTTGAATTTTTATTTTCATCGGTTTTGTAAATAACCGTTTTGTCATCTTTTGAAAACGCAACATATTTCCCGTTGTAAGCATAAATATCTTTTCCTAAATATTTTTCGAATTTCGGAAGAAGGCTTCTATCGCCTTTTGCAATTAAAATGTCTTTATTTTTTGTATCTGTTACTACGGCTAACGGAATTTCATCATTATTGGATACTTCAAAAGAAAAATCCTCGCTTTTTTCACTTTTTCTAAGCGCTAAAAGTTTAATATCGTTTTTAATTTCCTCACATAAAAGCTCCAGCACCATACAATCAGGCAGTTTAACTAAAAATGAAGGGTTAGAGAGTCCGTATTCTTTTTTGAAATTAAGATTTGTTTTAAGATTAACAAGAGGCTTTTCTATACTGCCAAGCGCCTTTGCATCCCCTTCAAAACTCATAAAATATGTCGCAACCGCCGCCAAATCAACCGCCACTATCTGCTCGGCATTTTCTAAATCGGTAGTTACTTCAAATTTACCATTCATCGTTTGAATATAAATTTTTCCTTCATTTTTTAGTTTATTTCCTAAATTTTCAAATATTTTTTTATAATTTAATTCTCCATTCTCAATTCTCAATTCTACATTTTTATATCCGCACACTTCACAGTGATGAAAAGGATTGTAATAATTTGCGTTTTGAGGGTCTTTTACCTCACTTAAACATTTGGGGCAAGGAGGAAGATTAATCTCTGGAAACTCTCTTTTGAAATCATCCTTAAACTCTTCAACTACTTCGGCATTAAGTGATTTTAAAAATACACTCATAGGCAGCTGCTTTGAAAGCTCTCTTGAAAAATTTTCAATATCTTCTTCGTTTCCATCCACATAGGCATATAAATTTTTTAAATCTCTGCTAAGTCCCAATTTTACATTTAATTTTTTTGCCGCTCTTATTAAAATTTTTTCTATTACACCGTTATTGCTCTCCAATTCAAAAACAAACTTTAATACCATATTATTCCTTTAATTATATTATATTGTGAAAAAAGGTGAAAAGAGGTGAAAGAAGTGAAAAAAGGCAATTGTAATTTTCCATTCTCAATTCTCCATTCTATTAACTTCCAAACCGCGAAGCGAAACTTCTGGTACTCCTCTTTTATAAGAATCTTTTGCAATTTCAGTTAATTTAACTTTATCGTTTTTAACAACAGGTTCAACTCCCAGTTTTTTAAGCTCAGTAATTAAAATTTTTTCCATAAGTTCTGCCGCTTTTTGAACTTCCGGTGTTATACTGAAAGTCGTATCTTCACCTATTACATAAGGCACTACCCCGATAATTTTTGTTTCAGGCAAATCTCCCATCATATCAATCATCTGTAAAGTCTGAAGCATTTCAACCTCATGCGCACTTCCCTGCCATGTTACACACTCGGGAACATCCCTGAAATCAAAAAAATAAACATCACCGATATTTGCATCATCCACATCAACGCAGTCAAAAACAAACACTTTATCATAATCCGTAATAATCGGAATCAGTCTTTGTGCAAGCGTTCCACCGTCAATTATATCCACCTCATGAGGACCTCTGAAATCATATTTTTCATCAATATAATTTGCCAAATGCACACCTATTCCCTCATCGCCAAACAGTATATTCCCTATACCCAAAACCAATATTTTCATAATAACCTTTCAATTAATGGAAAATAAGACAATGGAAAATGGAAATTTACCATATTATAAAACATATCTTAAATTATCCATTTTACATTGTCCATTGTAAAATTAAAAACTCCCCAAAAGGGGAATCAAATCAGTGGTCTTCTTTTTCCCATTTCATTCCGCTGAAAATTGCATCCATTCCACCGTTTTTACCAAATACTGCATTATATACAGCCATGTAGATATGGATGAAAACCACAACAATAATAGCCCACATGAAAATGTGATGCCAGATTCTAACATAAGCTAATCCGCCAAAAAATGTTTCAACAGACTTTGCTAACGGATAGAAAAACGCTCCAAGGCCGTTATGATACACTTCCGCATAAAGCGCAAGCCCTGTAATTATGATTCCGTAAAAGAAAACATAAAGCATTGCATACGCCCAAAACTGTAATGGATTATATACACCTTTTGTATGAGGATGTTTTGCAACCAACAAATAATATCCGATTTGTTGGAGGGCTACTTTAATATTAAACGCATCCTTAATTGAAGCTCTTTCATATTTTCCTTCCTTGAAAAAGAAAAAGAAAAATGTTTTATAAAGCACCGCGCCAATCATTGCAAATCCGAAAATTATATGCCATTCTCTGAAATATGCCTGAATAAATCTTGTCGGCTCAGGAGACACATTGGCATATGTGATAAAAGGATTTGCAATGTAAAATCCTGTTGCAATAAGAGCAAAAATAGAAATAGCCCTTATCCAGTGTTGCCATCTGTATCCGGCGGAAAATTCAATTCCGCCCAGATATTCTCCCATAGGTTTTAAAAATTTCATTTTTGCCTCCTTAGCATGCACCGTAAAGTGGGTCTACTTTAAATTCACCTAATTTCTTACCTTTTACATCCATTACATGAACAGCACATGCAATACATGGGTCATATGAATGTATGCTTCTTATTACTTCTAAAGGTCTTGAAGGGTCTGCCAAAGTCATACCGATAAGGTTTGCTTCATAAGCACCTTTTTTACCTCTTCCGTCTTCCGGTCCTGCGTTCCATGTTGAAGGTACAACAGCCTGCCAGTTTTCAATTTTACCGTTTTTAATTCTACACCAGTGGCTTAGCATTCCTCTTGGAACGTCACCGATAAATCTACCTTTGTATTCTTTTGTTTCATCAATTACATAAGGAGCTACAGTTGAGTCGTCTTTTTTAAGATTTTCAACAAGGTTGTTGAATGCTTCCAAACCGTAATCTGCGATAGTTTTAGTTTGCAACATTCTAGCTGCTGTTCTTCCAAGAACTGTAAAGAGCGCATCTGCTGGAAGACCTGTATGAGCTAAAAAGTCATTTACAACTTTTTTTACTTTTTCATTTCCTGCTGCATAATTAACCACCATACATGCAAGAGGTCCTACTTCCATAGGCTCTTCGTTGTATCTTGGTGATTTAATCCAAGAATATTTACCTTTTTCGTTACATACTTTAGTTTTTACCAAATTACCCTGTCCGTCAACACTTTCACATTCCACATATCCTGTATATTCAGGCTCAGTTGTTTCATTATACGGATGAGTAGGATTATCAAGATTTTTATACCAGCTGTGAGTCGCTTCTTCAGTGATTTTGCTCTCATCTATTTCATAGAATTTAGATAAATCATGGTTTTTAATATATCCGCAAGCATCAAACAACCATGAAGCAGTGCCCGTTTGCATTGTTTTATAACTTAAGAAATTACCAAGATTTGTTTTTTGTACAACGCTTGGTTCATTTCCGTAAGCACTTGCTGCCATTACAATATCGGCATAATATGCTCTGTTTACATAATCAGCCAATTCTTGGAACTTAGTTAAGTATTCTCCAAGTCTTGCAGGATCTTTAAGATCCATAACACACGTAACACCACCGACAGTTAAACTTTGCGGATGTGGGTTTTTACCACCGAAAATCGCCATCATCTGAGCAGCAATTCTTTGCATTTCCAATGTTTTTAGATAATGACTCAAAGCAATCAGATTTTGCTCAGGCGTAAATTTCATAGTTTTATGTCCCCAGTATCCGTTTTTAAACGGACCGAGATCACCTTTTTCGGCAAATTTTTTAACTCTTTGTTGAACTTCTCTTAAATGATCTTCACCTGTTGCAATAGGATTATATCCTTTTGGAACATATTTAAACGCTTCTTCACTTGCTTTTTTAGGGTCGGCTTTAAGTGCACTTACAATATCAACCCAGTCAAGTGCGTGTAACTGATAGAAATGCACTATATGGTCATGGAAGAAAAGTGCAAAATCCATTAACGTTCTTGTCAATTGAGCATTTAGAGGAGGTTTGATTCCTAACGCATCCTCTACCGCAACAATTCCGGCTTTGTAGTGAGAATATGTACACACACCACAGATTCTTCCCGTCATAAACCCGGCGTCTCTTGGGTCCCTTCCTTTTACTATAACCTCAATACCTCTCCAAAGTGTCGCACTTGAGAATGCGTTTGTAATTTTATTATTGTCGTCTACTACAACCTCAACTCTCAAGTGACCTTCAATTCTTGTAATCGGGTCTATTACTACTCTTTTTGCCATTTATTACTCCTTAGGATTTTTAATTGCGCTAAGTGCCGCATGTGCCGCTATTGCCACACCAGCCACTGTTAAGATTGTTACACCATAGCTGTCCGCTGTTGCATCCGCTAAAGGTGAAGCATATTTTTGATTTGCCAGAGGTTCTTCATACGGAGCCATTGAATCCCAGAAATCAGGCTCACTACATCCGATACATCCGTGTCCCGCCTGAACCGGCCAAGAAGTGTGCTGGTTAAATCTCTCTCTTGAGCAGTTATTAAATGTATAAGGACCTTTACATCCTACTTTATATAAACAGAACCCGTCCTCTGCACCTTTATCACCGAACTCTTCAACAAATTCACCGGCATCAAAGTGCCCTCTTCTTTCACATAAGTCGTGAATTCTAAGTCCGTATGCAAATTTTGGTCTGTTGAAATTGTCAACAGCAGGTAATTGTCCAAACAATATTACATATAAAATTGTTCCAACTATATTTTTAGCGCTTGGAGGACATCCAGGTACGTTAATTACAGGTTTATTTATAACCTGATATACGCCTTTTGCCCCTGTCGGATTCGGAGCAGCAGCCTGAATACCACCAAAACTTGAACAAGTACCAACAGAAATTACCGCAGCCGCGTCATTTGCAGCTCTTGTCAATAATTCAAGCCCAGTTTCAGCATGAGGTCCCATCGTTAAGAACTGCCCGTCCATATTAGTCGGAACGCCGCCTTCTACACAAAGGATATATCTTCCTTTAAATTTCTCCATACCTTCTTTTAGGTTTTCTTCAGCCTGCCATCCGGCCGCCGCCATTACGGTTTCATGATACTGAAGATTAATATAGTTGAAGATTAAATTGTCAAATGTAGGAGCATCGCTTCTTAGCAGACTTTCACTACATCCTGTACATTCCGCTAAATTTAACCAGATTACGGGAAGTCTGTCACTAACTTCCGCCGCTTCGGCAATTAATGGAGTAAAAGATGTAGGAAGTCCAAGCATTACAGCCATTGCTGCAGACCATTTTAGAAAATCCCTTCTTGTAAATCCATTGTCTTCCAAGAGTTTAGAAAAATCTTTTTCCCCAATTCCCGGAAGTTTTTTGAGAGCTTCGATTCTCTCTTTTACTTTTTGTAAAGTTGCTTTATTCATTTTGTCCCTCCGAAATAAGTTTGCTCACAGTTAATTATACATAAATAGATATTCATTTTTCAATAAATATAAAAAAAATTTATATGAATATTCATTAATGAGACATACAAACGGCACAAATGTCAAAACATTTGAATATTGAATCCGTATATTCAATATTTTCACCCATAAGCGCAGCTTGAGCTGGAGAAGGTTTTTTCCTGGAAGATGCAAGATTAAACTGAGTGGGAACAATTATATTATAAAATTCAATCTTTTCGTTTTTTATTGAGATTTCATGAATTAAACTCCCTCTTGGAGCTTCAATGCTTACTTTCGCTTTACCTTCTTTGACATCAGGTTTTATAAATGAAGGTTCGCACAAATCAAGTTCATTTAATTTTTTTTCAATATATTCAAGTAAGATTAAAGGTTCATATATACGGGCACACATACGGGTATATATTGAATCTTTATAATGATTATAAATTTTTTTTATTTTTTCATTCTCATTTACAATCATTCTTGCTAAGGGGCCGACTTCATAAAATTCATTATCGTAAAGGGCGTTTTTACTCAATGAACTGTTTTTTTCTTCTGTTATTTTTTTATAATCCCCGTTACTTTTAAAAATATTTGACTCACCCAAAACCAAAAACTTATTTAAACCTTTGCCTATCTCTTTTGGAAGGTTTTCGAAAAATTTACTCAAATCCTTGGAATATAAATTCTCATCCATAATTTCTTTAATGTATTCTTCTTTAATCTCTTTTATCAAATCTTTTAATCTCATTATTTCCATATATGTAGGATCACATGTAACTCCTCCCGGCACCATATATGAATTGTGCGGAAACTGGCCTGCAAGCAATGCAATGGCTTTTGAAATTTTTGAAGAAAATTTAACTGCTTTAAATATATATTCTTTATCTGTAATTTGTGTCGGAAAAATAGTTATATAAAACCATTTGATATGATTTTCAACTATTTCCAGTAAAGTAGTAACTTCTCTGAAAATTTCAGCTTTTTCTGAAATTTTTGCATTAAATACTTTTTCTATGGTCCTGACAGTTGCATAAAGATGCGAATGTCCGCATATTCCGCAAATTCTTGGATTTATTACCAGGGCATCCATGTAATGCCGCCCCTTTAGATAATTTTCCATCTCCCTGTACTGCCAGAATTCTATTTCTACAAATTCAATTTTTTTTTCGCCTTTAATTTTTAAAGTCGCTTCGCCTTCGATTTTATTTATTATCTTTTTATTTATTTTCATTTTTATCCCCGCATTCGTATTCAATTAACTGAACTGATAACCTCTCATTGTTTAAACTTTTGGCAATCCCGCTAAGTGTCAGATATGCCCTTTTACTGACTCCTAAAGGAATATTGGCAGGAATACCCATAAAGGTATCTGTTTTGAACAGTTCATCTTTAGGAAAAGAAGGCTCGGTACATCCAAAACATGGCGTCCCCGCCCTTGGTTTGGAGCTCACTTCATTCCAAAGCAATTTATTACAGCTGCTGTGGGTAAAGGGTCCCTGACATCCCTGATAGTAAAAAAGACACCCTTCTTTTGTTCCGAAATTTTCAGAATCAATTTTCCATTCAAAATATTCATTTCTTATACAGCCCATATGGGAAGTATAAGCAAATATATCCTGAGGTCTGTTAAACTCATCCAATGCTATTGCTTTATTCTCACTTATCATATTAATCACATATGCTATCCAGTCGGGATGGGGGGGACAGCCGGGAAGGTTTATTATTTTATCCTTACATTTATAATATTTACCTTTCAGTTCTTTATTATACATTATCCCCTCCCCAAACATTCCTCCATAAACGGCACATGTGCCGAGAGCCAATATTTTATCTGCTTTAAAAAAAAGTTTTGAAATAAGTTCGTTTAAAGAAAATCCAAGCCTTGGATAATTGTTTTTCAAAGCCCCTTCAACAATTAACAAATTGCAATTTTTTATTTCAAAATCATCTGAGAGAAAAAGAGGATGGTATAAAAAATTTACTTTATCAAAAAGGGAAGAAATCTCTTTGTAATTTAAAAAAGAATGAGTACATCCATAGCAAGTTACCGCATCGATCCAGATTACATTAAGCTTTGAGTGCATTGTAAATATTTTCACTTACAGGTTCAATGTATTCTGATAAAGATTTAGTCAAAATTCCTTCTTTATTTAAAAAGGCAAGTCCGCCTATGTAACCCATAAATAATCCGAATGCGGCAAAAAAGTCCTGGTTTTTAAGCTCTTTTTTCCTTACACCTTCTTCGAAAAAAATCATTATTTCAGTTACAAACGCAGATACACAAAGCATTCCCTCGCACCCGTTGGCAAAAATTTCTTTATTTGAAAGATAAACCCTCATAAAATAATCAATAAGTTCGGGTTCGTTTATTGCCGTTTCAAAATAGAGCTTAACTATTTTTTTTATTTTATCCCTGCTGTGAATATCCATTTCATTAATTTTTCTAATTTCTTCACCAAATTTTTTTGAAGTATATATTAAAAGCTCTTTTGCAAGCGATTCTTTTGAAGGGAAATAATTATACATATTACCAACACTCATTCCCATCTCTTTTGCAATATCTGCTATAGTTGTATTATAAAACCCCTGTTTTGCAAAAAGATTAAGAGCGGTCTTCATTATAAGTTCTTTTTTTTCTTCTTTACTCACTCTAACGCCTTTTTTTCTATTATTATAATATAATTTCAATAAAAAGTAATTTTAAATATAAATTTTAATTATATTAATGCTATAATCAGTTACAATAAAATTAACTTTTTAGATGTTTTTAAGGTTTTAAGTTGTTGGGGTTGTTAAAATTGTTAAAACTGTTATGTTTTTTGGTTATTGACTGAGGTAACAAACTTTTAATTATATTTGAAAAAAAGAGAAGGGTAACTGCGTAAGGTCAGTAATTTTTAGCAACCATAACAACCTTAATAACTTTAAACTTAACAACTATTCCAATTAAAGGATTATAAATGCATGAATATTCAATTGTGGATTCACTCCTTCAGTTAGCTGAAGAAAACGCAAAAAAACACAACGCCAAATTTGTCACAAAACTTGAAATTAAAATCGGGATTTTAAGCGGTGTGGAACCCGACCTTCTTAAAACAGCATTTGATACGTTTAAAGAAGGAACAATGTGCGAAAATGCTGAATTTATAATGCATATACAACCTGTTGTAGTGGAATGTCAGGAGTGTGGAACTAAAACCGAACTTAAAAAAGACGAATATTTATGTCCTAAGTGTAATTCACCGCATATTAAAATAATAGACGGGGAAGATATGTATTTAATGAGTATGGAATTAGAAAGGGAAGACGGCTCCTAATAAATTTTAGGAGCTATTTTAATTTCAAATAAATTTCTTTTAATATAAAGATTTCCGCTTTGTGGATCAAATTCCAACTCTTCCGGTAAAAATTCATTTATATCAGCAATTTCATTAAATATAATTTTTCTTTCAAAAAACTTTTCTATAACTACCGGTGAGTTATAAACTTTTATTTCATTTCCGAAATGATACTCAACCATTGCGTCAAATTCACAAAACTCTTCAGACTCTCTTATTTTCGAATGCCAGTTTTCAAGAAAAAACTCAAGCGCTTCAATTCCTCTCATTTCCCCTCCTTTATATAATTGTTTGCTCTGAAAAAATGTCTTTTTTCAGAGGATTCAATTAGCAAAAATCTGCCAAAAGTCCCGCTTTTAACTGCTGATATACTTCCTCACCTGCAAATTTTCTGACAATTTCAAGTCCAAAACATATCGCAGTCCCGGGACCTTTTGATGTTAATACATTTTTATCTTCGACTACTTTTTTATCACTTACATACCCTTCTTTTCTTATGTTTCCTTCCCATCCGGGATATGCAGTGTAGCTGTCTTTCAATACTCCGGCTTTTTCCAAGGCATAAGGAGCGGCACATATCGCACCTACATATTTGCCTTTTTTGTCCACTTCTTTAAGAAGGTTTTGTGTAGCTTCATCTTCTGCCAGATTAACAGCACCCGGAAGTCCTCCCGGAAGCACCACCAAGTCAAGTTCATCGGCATTTACAAGTTCTATTTTTGTATCGGGAATTACTCTGATGTTATGAGCTCCGTAAATCACATCACCGCCGACTCCTGCAACTATAACGTTTAATCCCCCTCTTCTCATAACATCAATCAAACTCATAGCCTCTATTTCCTCAAATCCGTTTGCCAAAGGCACACATACGTTTACGGCCATTACTTCCTCCTTTTAAATATTTTTTTAAAATCAACTTCTATATCACACAAACCGAATTTAAATTTTCCGTCTCATTCATAAACTTTATCATACTCTTTTTTATCGAGCCTGTAAATTTTCACTTTTTCTCTCCTATAGTTTAAATTTGATTTTTCGTCTTTTTCGGCGGTAGATTCGGAAATTACTTCAATTACGATTTTAGGTGTGGTTTTAGGACAAGTTTTAATTTCTTCACAATAAACGGCAATATCCGGCCT
>Ga0256842_1001556_pt1 | contig 18101 bp, 18 predicted proteins | sample 4559240metaG_FD_185973 | JGI IMG/M metagenome (GOLD analysis project Ga0256842, IMG submission 185973) | Hydrothermal vent microbial communities from Guaymas Basin, Mexico - 4559-240 | ecosystem: Environmental > Aquatic > Marine > Hydrothermal vents | place: Mexico: Guaymas Basin | collected...
CAACTAAAGCTTTTTTAGCGGCTGGGGCTTTTTGAAGATCATTGATTGCAAAAGCAGAACCAATCAATGATACTAACATCAAGATAACAAAAATTTTCTTCATTTTTTCTCCTAAGTTTTTAAAAAATAACTAATTAAATGTTTAATGAACAATAAACATAATAACGAAATTAAAAAGACATTTTAGTAAAATTATTTCAGAAATAATTAATAGAAAATTACAATAATTTTGCAAGTTTTTTTTTCAAGTATTTTTCCGGTAGTTGAAATAGCTGTTATTAGTTTCCTAATTTTCTCTTTTTCGAGGATCTGTTTTTTTGAACATCTATAAAAAAAGCCTGAATTAACAGGCTTTTTTTAATTATTTCATTTTCATTAAACCGTAAAAGGCTCCCCCAAACAATATTACAAATATGAGGATTCCCATGAAAATTGCTAATCCACTCATACAACCTCCCGCTTTGGTGATTTAATAAATACCAATGTAACTAAACCTACAATTACAGCTCCGGCTAAAACTAAAGAAGGTGTTACATAACCGGTATGTTGATAATAGAGATAGAACGAATATGAACTTCCTGCAAAAGAAAGAATCGCGCCGATGACTCTTAACCAAAGTACGCTGATGTTTTTCATATCGTTGCGATTTTGCAGATATATCGAAAGGAAGAATAATCCTATTAATAGAACCCAACCTCCGCCCATTAAAGCCCAAATTGGATATCCACCGTATGGAGTTTTTATTTCTTTAATAATTGAAGAGATTATTGTAATTAATAAAACTATGGGAGTTAACCACTTAATTGAAAAAATCCAAAAGTTTCCTAATTTGATTGATGAAGTTGCATCCATATCGGCACTTAATTTTTTCGTGTCAAGGAACCAACCAAATAAAATAGCTTCCATTAACCCGACTATAACAAGTCCCCAATTCATCCAATGATCAACGACATCGAGATAATATAATCCGGCGCTGGTCATATAAATTACTCCTGCCAAAAATCCAATAATACAAACAACAGCAGCAGTTGTTTCACGTTTGAAATTGAAAGAATCTTTCAAACTTGTTACGACAGCTTCTACCAATGAAAATGCCGAATCTATACCTAAAGTCAAAAGCATAAAGAAAAAAGCAATTCCAAAAATGGATTGGGAAACAATTCCTCCCGGTAAAGTCGCAATTGCTGTCGGATATACTACAAATGCCAATCCAGGTCCGCTGGCAACAACTTTATCTACAGGTTGACCAGTCTGAACGGCAAGATATCCAAGCACGGAAAATATTGCGAATCCGGCAAAGAAAGATGTTGCACAATTGGCAAAAGAAACAACCCAAGAATTAGTGTGAATGTCTGATTTTTCAGGCAAATATGAGGCATAAGCAATCATAATACCGAATCCTAAAGATAAGGAAAAGAAAATTTGCCCATAAGCTGCAAGCCAAACATTTGGATCTAGTAATTTGTGAAAGTCCGGGCGTAAATAATAATCTAGCCCCATTCCGGCACCTTTTAAGGTAATACCGCGAATGATTAGAATTAATAACAATGCCCAAGGTAATCCAACAGTCCAATTCACAACTTTTCCAACCACCTTTACTCCTTTAAAGATAATTAAAAAGATTGCAATCCATGTTAATAATGTACCTAAAACTATTGGCCATTGAATTCCACCAATTGTTCCGATTCCCGAAGATAATCCCAGCACATCATTATAGAAGAAACCTTTTGAATTTCCTAACCACTTAACGCCTATTGATTTGAATAAATACAACCAAGCCCATCCCATAATGACAGCGTAATAAATTGTTATCATTGTTGATACGCCAATAGCTGTCCAGCCTATATAATTGGTTTTCTTTTTGAAAAAACCATAAGCTTCAGACGGACCTTTTTGCGATCTTGTTCCGATATAATATTCCAAACTTACTAAAGGAACACCTGTTGTGATTAATGCGATAATGTAGGGGATGAAAAATGCACCGCCACCATTAGCATATGCCATATAAGGAAATCTCCAAACATTACCCAAACCAATAGCCGAACCGATAGCCGCCATAATAAAAGCACTTCTTTTATCCCAACGTTCTCTAGCCATAAAACCTCCGTAAATAGGTAGTTAAAATTGAAAAAATAAATATTTGATTAACGAAATTGAAAAAAAATATAATTATAAGAAATAAATTATGTTTTAAAAAAGGCAGAGACTAAGCTCTGCCATGATATTTATAAGCTTTAACTTATTTGAGTAAAAGCATTCTCTTAACTTCCGAATGGTTTCCGGTATTTAATTTATAGAAATAAACACCACTTGAAACTTTCATATTGTTGTTATCAAGTCCTGTCCAAACAACTTGTTTTGTACCTTTTTCAACGTTACCGTTTACAAGAGTTTTAACTAATTGACCTTTTACATTGTAAATAGAAAGATTAGCGTTTCCTGTTTTAGGCATATTGAAAGCGATTGTTGTAGTTGGGTTGAAAGGATTAGGATAGTTTTGACCTAATAATTTAGCTGAAGCAACTGAATTACTATGGTTATCATTATTTCCAACTAATTGACCGAAATTGAGGTCAACAGCCATATATTGAACAGTACCACCATCAGCAGCACCTTCTGATTGAATTGAAGAACCGAATGAGTTATCATTAAGATACATTATATATAAAGTTCCCCAAGTATTACCATCATTATCAACGTGAACATTTTTTAATCCGTCAGCAGGATATGTATATTCAGGAATAATTCCGGCCATTTCAGGAGTGTCGATTGAATTGATAGAAATCGGGTCAGACCAATCACTACCATTCCAAAGAGAAATAAAAATTTCAGGAACTGTTGCCCATGATGCGTAATCAGGATCACCAGCATCATTAAAGTATTTGTTTTTAAGACCGTCTTCCCAAACACATACTTTTAAATCACCATCAACAATAATTTTTGTGTCATTTTCGTGGAAAGCCAAATCATTTTTCCAATAGAAAATAGGCCAGCTGGCAACAGTCTCAAGGTTTCCATCAGCATCAACATTAGCTACACCGTCACCATCGATATCCCATGGTACGAATAAGCCTTCGCCTTCACCTTTAGGATAGATATCGGAAACAACAAATTGGTCTGTTGCAGGATCATAGCAAGCTGATTTTACGTTTGCATAGTAAGGATAATAACTATCTGTTGTATCTTCTTCAGCTCTTTGTTGGAGGTATTGATTACCGGTAAACCATAATTTACCATTATTATCAAAGAAAGAATTTAAATGACCTGAATAATTCCAATCTTCCCAAAGTTGTCCGCCAAAAGGAGGAGTTCCATCAGGATTAGTGAAAGCAGAACCATCAGCGTTAACAGGTTGGTCAACCATTTGGCGTGAATTGAATTCGTGAACAGTCCAAGAACCTTCTTCACCATAGTTATCACTAATTACAACAAATTCGTTGTTTGCATCAAAAGCTGATACGTCATCACCAATTGTATAACCGATAAAAGCAACTTTACCATCATCAGAAACAGCCATTGATTTCATAGGACGTTTGCTTACACCTTCGGAGTTCATAGCATCAAAATAAGGAAGTGTAAATAAGGTAAAATCTAATTGTGCACCAGCATTTAAATCATCGGTTGAAAAATCTGCGTAGCCAAATAAAACACTTTCACTAGGAATCTCACCATGTTGGTTATAGTTGTTTCCATAAATATAGAGTCTTCTTTTACCTTCAACAGGTGAAGGACCAACAAAAGCATAAGGCCAGATGTATTCATCATCAGGATAATCCGTATTGTCAATAGCAGGATAAGCGGTAGTTAAAAGGCCCGGAAGGTTCATGACTGAGAACATATCATAAACGAAACCATCTTCATAATCACCGTCTCCATCCATGTCATCATGATAGATAAAGAAAGGATCACCGGTAACAGGATCAATATCCATTCCGCAATATCCTTCCCAGTCATCATTTGATGAAACTGTAGAAGATGAAGCTAAAGCTCCGTTTGCATCAATATATGCATAATAAACACGACGGCTGGCATCAGCTGTTTCTCTTCCGTGGAAAGCCATATAGATTCCACCTTGTTCATCAGATTGTAATCTGATTGGAATGCTGTTATAACTACCGATTTGATAATCATAATAATCAGAAATAATATCGGTTGGGGCAACGGAAATATTAAATTCCGGAGCATCTCTGTGAGCTGCAATAACGTTATGAGTATTTGCAACTAAAGCTTTTTTAGCGGCTGGGGCTTTTTGAAGATCATTGATTGCAAAAGCAGAACCAATCAATGATACTAACATCAAGATAACAAAAATTTTCTTCATTTTTTCTCCTAAGTTTTTAAAAAAATAAATAATTAAAGGGTTAAAGAACAATAAACATAATAACGACATTAAAAAAACATTTTAGTAAAATTATTTCTAAAAATAACTAATAGAAAATCACTAATAATTTTGCAAGATTTTTTTTTCTTTTTTACTAATAAAAGTTCCTAAAGTATAATAATAAACCGGTTGATGGTTCTATAATGTCTTGAAAATAAAGGAGTTATGCTGTATGGAGAAAATTTTAAAAAAAATAAAAAAATATCTTTAATAAATTACAATAAAACAAAAAAAATGAATCTCTTGATTGCTATTACCAAGCTTTCAGAGGTCTTCTAAAAAGTGTTACAGCATTTTCATCTTGACCGAAAAGAAAGTTTTTCAGAAATGAAAAAAAATGGAGATTACAATAATGAGTATTTTTCTTTTAGATGGGACAGCTTTTATTTATCGTTCTTATTTTGCTTTTATCAACAATCCGCTTCGTGATAAAGCCGGAAATAATACTAGTGCAATTTACGGCACTGTTTCAGCTTTTATTAAATTAATTAATCGTTTCCAACCTGAGAAAGTTGTTGTTTCTTTTGATTTAAAAGATAAAACTTTTCGTCATAAACTGGATTCAAATTATAAAGCAAATCGCCCCCCGGCTCCCGATGAACTCATTTCTCAAATTGAACCGATTAAGAAATATTTTGAGCTTTGTGATGTCCCGGTCGTTACCAAAGCTGGTTTTGAAGCAGATGATGTTTTGGGAACTTTAGCAGAATATTATAAGAAAAATGATGAAGTATTTCTAATTACAGGTGATAAAGATTATGCTCAACTTGTTGATGATAATGTCGTTATGTACGATCCTTTTAAAGATATAGAATATACTAAAGAAAAAGTTTATGAAAAATATGGTGTTTCTACCGAACAATTTATTGATTATTTAGCCCTTGTTGGTGATAGTGCTGATAATATTCCCGGAGTTAAAGGGATTGGGAAAGTTCAAGCCCAAAAATTATTGGAAAAATATGATTCTTTAGAAAACATATATAATAATGTAGAACGTTTAACAAAAAGTCAGCAAAAAAAGTTTATTGAGAATCAAGATAACGCTTTTTTATCGCAGAAATTAGCAAAAATAATTCGCGATATTCCAATTGATTATGAAAAGATAGATCCAAAATTCAATCTTAATTCTCTTAAAAAAGCAAATGATTTATTACTTAAATATGATTTAAAATCGTTAGTCAAAAGAATTAATAAATTAAAATTCCCTGAAATTATTTCAGAAGAAAAAGATGTTGAAGATAATGAAAATAGTGATGATGATTCTGAAACAGACTTATTTTCATTAATGATAGATGAAAATTATGAAGAAGAAACAAGCACTGAAAACAATGAATTATTTAAAGCAATCTGTGTTGATTCGGATGAAGAATTTACTAAATTTTTAGCTAAAATTGAAAATTATGATGAGATTGTTCTAAATACTGTTAATGAAGGAAATAATGCAAATTCGGCGGAGCTTATCGGATTATCAATATGTTTTGATTCTGAGAAATCCTATTATTTTCCTTTCGCTCATTTGATGGAAAAAAATTTAAACAAAGAAGCTACTTTGAAAAAATTAAAGGGAAAATTGGCTAATAAATTCATTATCAGTCATAATTTTAAGTTTGATTTGATAATGTTAAATAGACATAATTTTGATTTAAAAGGAAATATCTTTGATACAATGATCGCTTCTTATGTTTTAAATCCCGGTGATATGAAGCATAAATTAGCTGATTGCGTTGAAAGAGAATTTGATTATCAATTGGAACCGATTTCAAATTTATTGGGAAAAGGTAAAAAACAAATTTCTATTGATCAAGTTTCAAAAAATGAGGCAACAAAATTCTTTACTAAAAATTCATATTTTACCCTCAAATTGAAAAAAAATTATAAGAAAGAATTACAGAAAAATTCGTTGTTTAAGATTTTCTCCGATATAGAAATTCCCTTAATAAAAGCTCTCGTTAAAATGGAAGAAAACGGCGTTTATGTCGATAAAAATATTCTCAAAAATATTTCTCAAAAAATACAATCCCGTCTTTCAGAATTAGTAAAATTAATTTATGAAGCGGCAGGGAAACAATTCAATATAAATTCTCCTCAACAATTGTCAAAAATACTTTTTGAAGATTTAGGAATAACGCCGACTAAGAAAATTAAAACCGGTTATTCGACCGATACATCAGTCCTCGAAGTTTTGCAATCTGAATATAAAATTGCCAAATATCTTTTGGAATATAGGAAAATATCTAAGCTTCAATCAACTTATGTAAATGCTTTGCCTGAATTAATTATTGAAAAAACCGGTAGAATTCATTCTTCCTTTAATCAAACTATCGCCTCAACCGGACGGTTATCTTCTTCCAATCCTAATCTTCAAAATATTCCAATTAGAAGTGTTTTAGGACGAGAAATCAGAAAAGCTTTTGTTCCTCAAAATGAGAATTGGTCAATTATTGCTGCTGATTATTCTCAAATAGAATTAAGGATTTTGGCTATTTTTTCTCAAGATCAAAACCTAATTAAAATTTTTAACGAAGGTGGAGATATTCATAGTCAAACCGCTGCGATAATGTTAAATAAACCGATTGAAGAAATTTCTTCTAATGAGCGAAGACACGCGAAAGTTGTAAATTTTGGAATTATTTATGGAATGGGCTCTCGAAAATTAGCTAAAGATTTAGGCATTACGGTTAAAGAAGCTAAATTATTTATTGAAAATTACTTTGAAAAATTTCCGACCATTAAAAAATATATGGATGATAAAATTCAAACAGCTCGAGAAAAAGGTTACGCAGAAACACTATTTGGCCGAAAATTGTATCTTCCCGATTTGTCTTCTTCAAATAACAGATACCAAAAAGCAGCGGAAAGAGTTGCCGTAAATATGCCAATACAAGGAACTGCCGCCGATATCATTAAAATTGCTATGATTAGAATTAACGAAAGAATAAAAAACAATAAAAATATTTTGATGATTATTCAAGTCCATGATGAATTGGTTTTTGAAGTTAAAAATGATTTTGTTGAAGACGCTCAAAAAATAATTGCTGAAGAAATGGAAAATATTTTAACAGATAGCCCTGTAAAATTATCTGTTGACATCGGAATAGGGAAAAGCTGGTTTGAAGCTCATTAGTTAAATCTAATTTATAAATAAAAATAAGGAATGAAAATGATGAAAAAAGAAACTAAAAAAATTAAACCGATTTATACGCATCTGATTTTTATATCGTTATTATTTATTTTTCTAACAGGATATTTTCATAAAATGTCTTTTGGAGGATATGTACCGCACGCAAGTGATACCAGTCAATGGAGAGCTTCTGCTCAATCAATATTGGAATATGATAAAACGCATAAAAATCAGGCTTTATGGAATTCTAATTTGTTTTCCGGAATGCCGGGATATTTAACCTATTTTAAGAAAAAAATACCATTTATTGATAGTTTTAGAAAAATAACCGATCACGTAGTTAATTGGAGGATTTTGTTCCTATTTTTCGGAGGATTAGGCGTTTATCTTTTGATGATTTATCTTTCTTTTGAACCGTTTATAGCTTTTATCGGAGCAATTTCTTTTGCCCTTTCATCTCATTTTTTGGGATTAATTGATATTGGGCATAATACCAAAATTCGTGCCATAATGTATATTCCGTGGATAACTCTTTCGCTGTTCTTTTTGAAAAAACACAAAAATATTTTTGGGACGGGTTTGATTTCAATTTTCCTAATCGGTCAAATGCGAGAAAACCATCCGCAAATTTCGTATTATACAATTATGATGATTGGGATTTTTTGGTTAATAGAATTATATTATGCTTTTAAAAATAAGGAATTAAAAGAATTTTCACTATTTTCAGGATTGCTTTTTATCGGAGGAATGGTTAGTTTATTGGCAGTGGCAAATCCCTATTTATCAATTCAGGAATATGCAAAATATAGTATGCGAGGAGCTCACGGTTTGGCAACATCTTACGCTACAAGTTGGTCTTTTGCTCCGCTGGAAATTATTTCATTTTTCGTTCCCGGGTTTTACGGGGGAATTTCACCTTATTATTGGGGTTGGATGCCTTTTACTCAAACTTATATGTATTTCGGAATAATTATTCTGATTTTGGCGATTTTTAGTTATAAACGTTGGGATAATAAGATTGTTAAATTCCTTATTATCTCTGTATTTGTATCTTTAATTTTGTCTTTCGGACGGCATTTTTCACTTCTTACAAATTTTATGCTTCACTATTTTCCGGGATATAATAAGTTTAGAGTTCCGGCGACAATATTGGTTATTCTTCAATCCTCGGTAGTTGTTCTATCCGGATTCGGTTTAACGGAATTGGTGAAAAATAAAGGAAATAATAATTGGATTAAGTTGGTGCGAAATTTCTTAATTGGAGCAGTAATTCTTTTTGTTTTATTTTTGATGGGACAGGCTATTTTCGGGAATCTTTCCTTTATGAAAGAGGGTGAAAAAGCAAGATATTCTATTGCTCAATTAAAACAACTAAAACAGATGAGATTAGATATTTTGATAAAAAGCGGTTTAACTTCCATGTTTATCGCGATAATTGGTTTAACCTCTATTTTCTTATTCATGAAAAACAAAATGAAAAAAGTTGTACTTTTCTCAATCTTGGCAATTCTAACTACCTTTGATTTGATAAATACAGATAAAAATTATTTCCAAAATTTGGTTCCAAAAAGTACGATTGAAAATCAATTTACTGCGACTCCTACAGATAATTTCCTTTTACAAGATAAAGATTTGTATAGAATTTATCCGTTGGGACAAGGTTTCGGACAAAATAAATGGTCATATTTTCACCAATCAATTGGGGGTTATCACGGAGCAAAATTGCAAAGATATCAGGATATTTATGATCATTGTCTATTTTATAAACAAGATCCGGGTATTCCAATAAATTGGAATTTGCTAAATATTCTAAATACGAAATATATTATTTTCAACAATTCTTTACATTTAGATAAACTTCAATATTCTTTTTATGATGAAAATACTAAAGATACTGTATATAGGATTAAAAATAATTTTTCAAGAGCTTGGTTTGTTGATAATGTTAAACTAATTAAGGACAAACAAAAGATTTGGAATGAAATTAATTCTGCTTACTTTGACCCTTCCAAAACAGCTATTGTTGAAGAAAAAATTTCCGGTATTTCCACACCGGATTCTTCAAAAGTGAAAATGCTTTCATGGAATTCCGAACAGATGAAATTGGATGTTACAACAGACAAAAAAGCTTTTTTAAATATTAGTGAAGTTTATTATCCTGCCGGTTGGAATGCTTATATTGATGGAAATAAAACCAAAATTTATGCTTCCGATTATATTATTCGCGGACTTGTTGTTCCCAAAGGGCATCATATTATAGAAATGAAATTTGAACCGAAATCGTATTTTTTGAGCGTAAAATTGAGCTTAATCGGTATTTTATTGTCGTTGTTAATGACTTTAATTGGCGGGTATTTTTTCTTTAAAAAACATTATTCGGGAAAAGTGATTTATGTCGTACAATAATTTAAGAGGTTTGTATGTTGTTGCAACTCATATCGGTAATTGGGATGACATAACGCTTCGAGCGTTGGAAATTCTAAAGAATGTTGATTTTGTAATTTCTGAAGAATATAAAAATGGTAGCAGATTACTTAAGCATTATGGGATTTCAAAGCCAATTGAATTGTTAAACGAACATAATGAAAATGAGCGGTCTATAGAAATCTTTAATAAATTAATTCAGGAAGGTGTTTCTGCCGCTATAATTAGCGATGCCGGAACACCTGTTTTTGCTGACCCGGGAACAAATCTTGTCGATATGTGTCTCAAAAATAATCTAAAAGTAACACCTATTCCCGGTGCATCTTCTTTGATGTCAGCTATAATGGGGGCTGGTATCAAAATGGATAAATTTCTCTTTCACGGATTTTTACCGGCAAATAAAGATGAAAGAATTCGTGCCTTGAAGAAAATTAGGAATCTGTCGGATTTTAATATTTTATTTTTAGAAGCACCTTACCGATTAAAACAGTTTTTGCGAGATTTGATTTTGGTTTTGGGTGCAAAACGTAATGCGGTTTTAGCATACAAATTAACTCAGCCCGAAGAAAAATTTTTCTGGGGTACTTTGGACGAAATGAGAATCATGACAGAAAATCTTCCTAAAGGTGAGTTTGTGTTCATTTTAAAAAAAAATGAATCTTATAAGAAAAATTTCAGGAGAAAATAATTCATGAAAAGGTTATTCAACTTAATCTTTATTATTTTACCGACAGCAATTTTTGCTTCTCCGATGATGAAGTATTTTAATTTGAAAAAAACAGGAAGATTAACAGATGTCTCTCACACTAAAGAACTTCTGCTTCTTTTGGTAGGTTTTATAATTTTATTGATCATTATATACATTATCGGTAAAAAAAAATAGGGTGTGAAAATCACCCTTTTTAGTTTCTAAAATCCAAATAAAAATATCTTACCACTAATTAACGAGAATACTGCGAATTACACAAATTTTTATCATTTAATTATTTTAAAGAGCTATGTAAAGACTTTTCTGTAAATTCATGCTAATTTTTATTTCTTTTATCTAAATATTTTATTCCTACACATCCATTTTTCATCGGTTTATTTAAGTATATATCCTACAACCGATGCGGTATTTTTGAAGATTCTTGTTATTTTTCTTTGTTTTTTACCGCGTCTTTCTCTAATTATTGGAAGGTATTTTATTTTCATAAGTCAATCCGGAAAGAAAATATCAGGGAATTGTTTTGAATTCTATTTGTTGGTAGATTTTACCTTTTGAAATTCGGTGAGATGATTCTATTTCAGAAAGTTAGTAATTGGAAAGGATCAAAAAAACACCGGCTAACCGGTGTTTTAAATGATTATTTATTGAGTTTCTTAATAATTTCTTCGGATGCCAAAACAACGACATTTGCTGCGGGATAAAATGATTGGTGAGGTTGAGAAGCATAACTTAATTCTGCAAGTTCTTCAACTGTTGAATCTTTTTGAATTGCATAAGTTAATAAATCTATTCTGCCAATAACAGGTTCGCCACTAACAATTTGAGCACCTAAAACGCGATGAGTTTTTCTATCTACAACCAATTTCATTTGCTTATTCTTTTTAGTCGGCATGATTGGAAATTTTGTTGTAACTTTACTATAACCGCAAATTATGTCAAAGCCTCTTTCTTTGGCAATTTTCTCGGTAAATCCGGTTGAACCTAAATAGTATTTTCCAACTTTTGTAGCGGCACCGTTGAAAAATCCTTTATAGCTTCTATTTTGTCCTAATAAATTAAATCCTAAAATTTTAGACATTGGTACGGCATTTGTTGCTAATTTTCCTAAAAGAGGTTTGTGATCTATTCCTGAATAAAATTGGACACAATCTCCGACAGCATAAACATTCGGAATATTTGTTTCCATTTTATCATTGATAACAATTCCCTGTTTATCAATTTCAAGAGTTGTATTTTTCAAAAAATCTATTTCAGGTTTCATACCAACTGCAAAAATTACAATTCCGGTTTGTTTTCCCTTTTCTTCACTTTGAAATTTGATGATTTTTCCGCTATCCATAACTACTTCTTCAACGAAGTTTTCACCTCGTAATTCCGTAACTCTTGCATTTCCGATAAAATTTACACCTTTGTTAGTCATTTCAAAACGAAGTTCTTCGCTTAATTCTGCATCTAACATATTTGGAAGGACAGAACCTGCCATATCGATAAGATTAACATTAATTCCTTTGAATGCCAAAGCTTGAGCCAATTCTATTCCGATTGCTCCGGCACCTACGACAACAGCATTATTGACGTCTTTATCCAATTTTTCTTCAATCCAAATCAAATCGTCTGCTGTTTTAAAACCGGTAACTCCTTCCAAATCAATTCCCGGAATAGGAGGCATAAACGGAGTTGCTCCGGAAGCAATAATCAATTTTTCATAAGTTAAAGATTCCCCGTTTTCTAAATTCACAACTTTATTTTCAAAATCAACATTTTGAGCTTTACTTCGAATTAAATCAGCTCCGGCATCCAAAACCAAACTATCTTCTTTAAAAGTTTTTTCATTAGTTATTAAACCTTCGATAGCGTAGGGAAGAGCACAATAAATCATACTATGATTTTCAGGACGGATTACCGCCATTTTGAATTTTTTACCCAACATTTTAGATAATGTAATTCCGGCAGGTCCTCCACCGATTACAATAATTTCGTATTCTTTCATTTTTTCCCCTCTATTTTATATTCTTAAATAATTTCTTTCTTCACCCAATTCCCATTCTTTTTGAATAAGAGAAATGTTTTTTTGAATGGATATAATGGCTTCTTCAATAGTTTTTTCTTTAGTTAAAATACACACAAATTTACTTTTTATTCTTTTGATGTTTGGCCCGAAAATTTTTGAAACAGCAACTTGAACATCTTTTTCTTTAAGTAAATTTGTAATATTTTTTGCTTTTTTCGGATCAGCGTGCCTTTTTTCTTCTTCCGTATTATTTTCGATTGAATCGATAAGTTCAAAGTTATCTTCATTTATTTCATAAATTCGATAATGTAATGCATCTCCGAAATGGCGATCCATAAAATTAATTCCGTTATCTGTGGCAAAAGCTACTTTCATTTTTTCTCCAATAAAAAATCCTCCCATATTGTGTAAATATGGAAGGATGATGTTATAATTAAAATTCTTTTAATTGATTATTTTTATAAGCTTCATAAGCTTCTTTAATTGTCATATCTCCGGCACCAACATAAACTTTCATGCCTAATTGTTTAATAACTGTATTCGCATTTCCACCAGGTCCATTTCCGGTAATAAGGACATTAACTTTAAATTCTGTCATTTTTTGAGCAGTTTTCGGACCGGCTCCGTGAGCATCATTTTCAATTGCTTTGTTATCAAATGTTTCAATTTTGTCAGTTTCTTCATCATAAATAAAGAAATATTCGGTTCGTCCGAATCTCGGGTCTATTTTAGAATTCCATTCCGTACCTTTTGCTGTAAATAATATTTTCATTTTTTTTCTCCTATTTTTTATTAACTTTTGTTTTTATATTTTCCCACGTATTTTCTAATATTTTTTTTATTTTCCCATCTTCAAATTCCACAATGGATTTTCCTTGAGTCATTGCTTTTGTAAAATTTTCGTCATAGGGAAGTTCCGCTAACAATTCAATTCCTTCTTCATCTAAAAATTCTTTTATCTCTGTTGCTTTATTTGAATTAATATCAGCTTTATTTATGATACAACCGGCGGTTAATCCAAATTTTTTGACAACTTCATATACTCTTTTTAAATCATGCACTCCGGAAACAGAAGGCTCGGTAACTAAAATTACAAAACTTGCTCCCGATAATGATGAAACCACCGGACATCCAACTCCCGGCGAACCGTCAACAATGACAAAATCCTTTGCTTCGGATTCAGCTAAAATCTTTGCTTCTTTTTTGACTTTTGCCACTAATTTTCCCGAATTATCTTCTCCAATTCCTAATTTTGCATGAACCATTTTTGTGCCGGTTTTGATATTGGAAACATACCATTGTCCAACTTTCGGTTCATACATTGTGATTGCGTCTCTCGGACAAACAAGACTGCAATATCCGCAACCTTCGCAATCTATTGGTTGAACTACATATTCTCCCTCAATTATCGGAATCGCATCAAAGCGACAAACATTTTGGCATTTCCCGCATTTTATGCACTTTGATTGGTCTATTTCTGCGATTTTTCCACTGTAAAAATCTTGAGAGTTTACATAATCAGGTTTCATTAAAATGTGCATATCAGCAGCATCAACATCACAATCAGCAACAATAATATTTTCTTTTCCTAAGATTGAGAATGAAGCGGTAATTGAGGTTTTACCTGTGCCGCCTTTTCCGGAAATAACAACTATTTCTTTCATTTTGATTCCTCCGGATTATTTTTAAAGATGAAATCTTTGATTTTTTCAAATTCTTTTTTGACTTCTTCAATCTCGGAATAAATTAATTTTCCTGAAGAATATAATTCAGCTATTTTTCTCATATTTGGAATTTTAGCGACAATTTCAATATTGTTTTCTTTGCAATATTTTTCCACATTTTGATCACCCAAACCAAATCTATTGATGATAACACCCATTTTTTTATTTAGAATATTCATTGTCTCAACAGCCAGTTTTAAATCGTTTAACCCAAATAAAGTTGGTTCTGTAACTAATAAAACTAAATCCGCACCTTTTGTTGCTTCAATTACTGGACAAGAAGTTCCCGGCGGTGAATCAAAAATCTTTATTGCATCATTAGAAAAATTCTTATCAACATATTGAATTGTTTGTTTAATTAACGGCACGGCTTGTTCTTCTCCAATAATCAATTTACTTTCAATAAAATCAATATTGGATAATTTATAATGCTTCAATTCGCCCATTTTTTTGGGAATCATCGGAAGTGCATTTGTCGGACATAATTCCGAACAAGCATAACATCCGTGGCATAATTCAGGGAAAACCATAATCATTTTTCCCAATTTCATTACAGCGTTAAAATTGCAAACTTCTTGGCATTTTCCGCAAAGAGTGCAATCTTCTTTTTTCCACTCAGGAATTACTTTGAATTTGTCCTCGGCGTGAATTAATTTACCGGAAAGGAAAAGCCCGGAATTGGGCTCTTCCACATCTAAATCAGTTAAAACAACCGATTGATTTTCTGCTAAAAAAGCGGAGAGATTTGTTGAAACCGTTGTTTTCCCTGTTCCGCCTTTACCACTTGCGATTGCTATTTTCATTAATTTCCTCTGTTAATTATCATGAGTAGATGGAATAATTAGTATTGGTATTGAAGAATTTTTTATCAAAGAATTTGTAGTGCTTCCAATTAAAAGATTATAGAATCTTCCATGTTTGTGAGATCCGGTAATAATCAAATCAGCTTCGCATTTTTTAGCTTCTCTCAAAATATTTTTAACTGTTGCACCTTCTAATAAAATAGTTTTTACTTTGATGTTTTCATTATCAAATTCTTTTTCAATCTGATTAAGTCTATCTTCAATAATTTTTTTCTGTGTTTCGATTATTTCAACAGAAGGCATTACATTTATCTCGTAGGAATCTAGAAATAGTTGAATACTTTCAGAATGAATAATCGTGATTGTTGAATGAAATTCTTTGGCCATTTTTTTAGCATACTTTAATACACTCTTGTTTGCCTCAGTAAAATCTATGGCAACTAAAATATTTTTCATAAGACACTCCTTTTGACCAAAAAATAATCTTTCAACATAAAAGTCTATTTTTTTCTATCGTTTAATAATTCTTCTCGAATCATTGGGCTTCCACAATTGGGGCATTTTAATTGAGTACATGGAATTCCTTGTTGATGAGGAACTTTTGTGCCACATTTTGCACAGACACAATTTCCACCAACACTGTAACCGCCACCGTTATTTCTACCGCGACCACCGCCTTTTCCCATTCCTCGACCGGAACCAAGATTGTTACTTCTCATTTTTTATCTCCTTTATTTCTTTATTTTCAATTATTTCGTATTGTGCTTTAATTATCTTAGATTTATCTTTAGCTTGTTTTTCTATCTGTTTAGGCTTAAAAATATTGCCGACAGTGTTTTTTATTTTACTGTTGGGAGAACTAATATCTTTTATGATTAGACCTGCAAGAGCTGAAATAATCGTCCCAATAATAGAATTGTTTCTTTCGGAACTTCTGCCGTTATTATTCAAATCTGTCCTTCTGTTTCTATGCTTAAATCCGTTTATGTGACGACCATCTCTCATCTTTTACCTCCCAAATCATAAACAATATGAGTACGGCTACAATACCGCACTCATATAAATTAAACTAATCTTCAACTTTTTTAATTTCAGAAAGTCTTTTTTCCAAAATCGACATTTGATTTTTTAAAGCTTCCATTTCGCTTTCGATTAATTTACTTTCATCGACATTACTTTGAGGCATAGAATAGTTAGGATAATCAAAATTTCTAAATCCTCTTCCATAACCTCCACCCATTCCACGACCATATCCACGGCCGTAACCGAATCCCGAATTAAATCCGGCTCCACCACGTGGAACTCCTTTAGTAAATCCCGGAGTCGAATAATTGTTGCAATATCCAAGTCCTCTACCTGTCATAGGTCCCATTCCATTTGGTCCTCGTCTGTCACCTCTAGGCATAATTTACCTCCTGTTTCTAGATTTTCTGTTTCTACAGCATTTTCCGTGTCCAAAAGTTCTCGCCAAATCTTTTAGATTATGTGAGTTACAATTTGGACAACTATTTATTTCATTATTAAAATCAGTGTTAAAGACAAAACCACAATCTTGACATTGAATCAAATTTCCGCGGAAATGAATATTCCCACCTTGAATATTTAAAGCAGTTCCTTCGATCATAAAAGAAGCCACTTTTTTTCTTGCTTTTTCGATTAATCGCGAAAAAGTAGAACGGGAAATTTCCATTTTTTCGGCAGCTTCCGAATGATCCAATCCAAGATAATCAGTTAACCTGATTGCTTCATATTCATCTAAACTTAATTCCGTAATTTTTAAATCCATCTGTCTAACACCTGTCGGTTTAAACGATGAAAATAAGGGTGGAATTTTTACCATTCTTTCTTTTTTAGGTCTTGTCATTTTTACCTCACGATATTTTCATAAGTCAAGATAATGCACATATGTGCATTATGCAAGTTTTTTTTTGATTTTTTTTTAAGTAGGATAAAAGTCAGTCGGAATTTAAAATCTTTTGACACTTTCCCTTCCTTTTGTATTTATAAAACTAACAAGGAGTTAATGATGTTTTTAGGTTATTTGTTGGTTTGGATTATTGTTTTAATTCCGGGAATTTTGGTTATTTGGGCGTTTATTTATCTTGTGAAAAATTATGATGGGAGTACATCAATTGATAAATATTATAAATAACCTATTTTTTTGCATCTCAAAGATTAAGATATGTTTAATTTTTTTTCAGTTCGGATCGATATGATCAATCAACAAGAACAAAGAAAGAAGAATTTGCCACTGATAACACGAATAAATACTGAAAGGAAAATTTCTCACCAATACTCAATAATCGGGAAAAATAATAAATGAATGATTGTCATTCCTGTGAAAAAAAATGATTGTCATTCCCGTGAAAACGGGAATCTATTATCCTATTCGGAGAAACAACAACCAACCGGAAAACAAAAGAAAAATAAGATTTAGCCACTGATAGCACAGATAACACTGAAAAGATAAAGAAAGAAAGAATTTATCCCCTGATGGCACGGATAAACACAGAAAAGAAAGATTCCCCGATACTCAATAATGGAGAAAGATGATAACCGGATGATTGTCATTCCTGTGAAAACAGGAATCTATTATTTTATTCGGGGAAAATTAGTGCTGATTGTTAAAGTCGAACAATCGGAAGAACTCCCGTTGGTCGTACATTCCGATGGTCTTAATTTTACATTTTAAATTTTACTTTTTACTTTTTACATTTCTTCTCTTCTTCATTCAAAATTCAAAATTAAGCATTCATAATTTCTTTTCTTTCTTTCTTAAATTTGTATAAATTTGTGGTTGCTTTTCAAAGTCGAACAATCGGAAGAACTCCCGTTGGTCGTACATTCCGATGGTCTTAATTTTACATTTTAAATTTTACTTTTTACATTTCTTCTCTTCTTCATTCAAAATTCAAAATTAAGCATTCA